>Ga0256843_1000044_pt1 | contig 100946 bp, 106 predicted proteins | sample AlvinellametaG_FD_191572 | JGI IMG/M metagenome (GOLD analysis project Ga0256843, IMG submission 191572) | Pompeii worm associated microbial communities from hydrothermal vent at the East Pacific Rise, Pacific Ocean - Alvinella | ecosystem: Host-associated > Annelida > Integument >... | reverse complement strand
TGAAAAAAAAAAAAAAAAAAATAAAAAAAAAAAATTAAAAAAAAAAAAAAAAAAAAATGCTTAAAAAAATAAAAATAATTATTACTGTAATATTAATTATATTTTCAGTAAATTTCTCTTTTTCCTTTAATAAAAAAGATTTAGAAAAAATAAAATCAAAATTAGAAAATACAAAATATAAAGAGAAAATTTCTAAAATAGATATATTAATTAAAAAAACTAATATAATAAAATTAGAAAATTTTAATAAAAAAGTTAAAAAATCTATTTCAGAAAATAAAATACAATCTGATAAAAAATTATTACTTGTTTATATTTATTATAAAATTCTAGATAAAAAAAATAAAGAGAAAATAGCTGAAGAAAAAACAAAAAAATATAATTGAATTGATATTTCTAATAAACTAAAAATAAAACATCTACAAGAAATGCCTCTTAGTTGTGAAATATCTGCAACAAGTGATATATTAACTTTTTTAGAAAATAAAAAAATAAAAGAATCTGATTTATTAAAAATTTTACAAAAATCTGAATTTTATAATAAAATTGCCATAAAAAAAGAAAGCTGAGAAAAAATATGGTGAAATCCTCAAAAAGGTTTTGTTTGATATATAAACAAATTACCAAATTGAAAAGAAGCAATGCAAGGATATATGACTTGATATTGAGTATTAGAAAATCCAATTGCTAATGTTTATGAAAAATATTGATATGAAACAAAAATACATAAAAATTGAAAAATATCAGAACTTTTAGAAGAATTAGAAAAATGAAATATGATTCAATTATGGTGAGATATTTGTACTAATCCAGAATTTTATAATTGAAAAGAAATAATTTGTAAAACAAGATGAAAACTAACTTGGAATAAAAGTAGAGCTTTAAAATGGCAATACAAAGATGAAAATTGAAAATATATAGAATATAATTGATTAAACTGAGAACATGCATTCTATCTTTTATGATATAAATGAAATTATTTAAATCCAACCCACATAATTGTCTGGGACACAATGACTTGAAAACATACATATCCAACCAGTGAATGGATGAGAAAGTGGTGAAAAATGCAATATAGAAGCATAATAATATATGCAAAATAAAAACTGATTTTAAAATCAGTTTTTATTTTTTCTTCCAAAAGTAACATTTCTCTGCTCAGTTATATAATTTTCTTTTTTTGTAAAAATCTTTTTTAGCAAAATTATCAAATTCCATATAGTTTGAAATAAATCATCATTTTAAATCTGGATTTTTCCTAAAAAGTGTATCTATACTTTTATATAATCATTCCATATCTGCCTCAAGTCTAAGACCATAAGGTGGGTTTGTAACAAGACAACCTTCTGCTTGTTGGTCTTTTTCTAGTCATTTAAACAATGCTCTTTTATAATCCATTTTTTCAAAACTAACTTCATCTGCAACTCAAGCATCAGCAGCATTTTTTTGTGCAATAATTATCATTTCTTCATCAATGTCCGAACCAAAAATTCTATATGTTCAGTTAAATTTCTTTGTTCTTGCTTCAGCTTTTAAATCAGCCATTTTCTCTTCTGAAATAAAACCTAAATCTACAATAGAAAATTTTCTTTTTAATCAAGGAGCTATATTTTTTGCAATCATAGCTGCTTCAATTGGTAATGTTCAACTACCACAAAATATATCATAAAATGGTTCCTTAAATCTCCAACCAGAAAGTAAAACAAGTCCAGCTGCCAAACTTTCCTTAATTGGTGCTTCTCAAGCTTCCCTTCTATATCATCTTTTATGAAGAGCATCTCAACTTAAATTTAATAAAATTCTTGCCTTATTATTCAACATTAAAGTTAAAATTTCAAATTTTGGTAATTCTGGTGCTTCAAAAATTTCTCAACCTCATAACTTATCAATTATAGATTTTTTAGTAATACTTTGTAATGTTGGTGTATGATGTAATTCACTTCTTAAACTTGTTGCTTTTACAATAATAGGAGAACCTTCAGGAATTATTTTTTTAAAATCTATTGTATTTACAAGCCCATATAAATCATCAAAATCTTCAATATTTTCTTCTTCCTCAAGTAATAAATAAACCTTATTCCCTACTCTTGACCAAAGATTAACTTTTGCAGCCACTTCTATATCTCCTTCAAAAGTTATTAATCTATCAACCACTTCAATAATTTTTCATCATTGTTTTTCTATTTCTTTTTTTGCAACAGATTCAAGTCCTGCAGAAACTGATAACACAAATTTTTTAATCATATTTTTTTATTTAGAATTATTTTTCTGTATTATATAGCATATTTTTATATTACAAACTTTTATTAAAAAATATTTGACTATCTATTTTTTTTATATATAACCTTAATTAATATTATTAAAAATAAAAATTGAAAAATAAAATAATAAAAAATTTTACTTTAATAAGTATGTCATCATTAGTGATGGCTACATCAGCCTATTCAGAGAAAATAGGTGGTTTAATACTGAATACAGATTTATATAGTAGTGAACCTACTGATTTAGTAGGTAAGACAATTAAAACACAACATAATACAAAAAAAGTAGTACATTCAGTAGTTAATACAAAACCAAAATGAAAAATAATAACTCAATATAAATCAAATATTATAAAATGAAATCAAAATTATAATTTAATAGAAATTCTTCATAATTTAGAAATATCAGAAAAATTAATATGAAAAATTGAATATAATCATTTTTTAGAATATTTTAATCTTAATAATTCAACACCAGAAGAAATTCAATCTAAAATAAATGAATTTGCTTCAGATTGAAAATTATGACCAAAAGCTTTAGAAAAAATCTATAAGAAAGTTTATTCTAAAAATTTAAATAAATGTTCAGATACAATAAAAAGAAGATGGAAAATGTATTTAGAAATATTGCAATATCCTAAAAAATATTCAAGATGAATAAAACCAGATGATAAAATTCTAAATATTTTTGATCATATGACTTTTTTTTGAAGAGATATATGATATAATAAAGAATGAACAAATATTAATGAAAATCTAATTGAACATTACTGAAAAACAATTGATTATAAAAATCCTTTAATAATAGTAGAAAAATATAGATGAAAAATAGCAGTTGTAGTATATGATAAATGAGAATTAATAATATGAACTTATACAACTCCTTGAAGGCTAACAAATAAATCACCTCAAAATAAGACAAAAATGTTAAGGTTTAATGAAAAAAAAGAATGACATTGAAAATTAGATAAATATCATACTTCTTGAAATTCAAAACGGAATGGTGCTAAAATGTTTAACTGAATTTTTATAGACTGAATGTGAATATATTTTCATGCAACAAATCATAAAATAGACTGAAAGCCATGATCATGAGGTTGTTTTAGATTACCATGAGAAGCATCTGATATATTATATAATTATTTAAAATCGTTATATTGAAAAAAAGTAAAAGTAAAACTAGGAAAAATATATTAAAAAGAGCTTTAAAAAGCTCTTTTTTTTGCTTTATTTTTCTAAATATGATAATATTATTAAGTATTTTAATAATATTTAATAATGGCTAATAGAAAGCAAATAGAAGATAGAATTCTTCAAATAATTGCCTACATAGACCAAGATAATATGTTGCAACCTTTAGTTGGAAGTTTAAAACTTTTTTCAACTGAAGAACTTTTGCAGTTATTAAATTTTCTAGAAACCTGAGATTATAAACCAATTTATATATTATTAGATAAAAAAATAAAAAAATATTTATGAATTATGGAAGAAATTAAACAGATAAAAATCTGAGAAAAAATTAAAAATATAAAACAACAAGAAAAAGAAGAACAAGAAAATGAAATATTTAATATAGATAGAGTATTAGCATAAAATTTAAATTTAATAAATAAAAAATTAAAAATGACTGAAATTAAACAAATAAATATAGAAACAATTCATGAATTAGAAAAAGAAATAGATAGAGATGATATTGAAACTCTTTTAAATGATAATAATTTAACTCCTGAAAATCTAGAAAGAAAGATAGCTGAACTAGATAGTAATCCAAAGGAACTCTCTAAAACAGAAAAAAAATTATATAATATACTAAAAGAAATTCATTTAACAGTAACTCTTAAAAATATATTAGAAAAAATACATGAAAAAATAAGAACTACAACTGATATTGGTTACTTAGAAGATATAAAAAAATATAAAAAAAATATTGAATTTATTAAAAGAAAATCTAAAGAATTAAAAATACAAGTTGATCCAACTATTCAAAAAGAAATGGGGGAATTAATGAAAATTAATCCTTATAAACTAAATAGTGATGATTTAGAAAAATACTATAATAAAATGACCACTTTAAGAGATAAATTTAGAGATACTGTTTTAGAAAAACCAAAAGAAGAAATCCCTAAAAATATAACTATTGAAGAACTAAAAAATAGATTCAAAAAATTAAATTTAAAAGAATCAATAGAAATTATTAAATATATATATGATAATAATAAAAATAATGAATTTAATATTATTAAAAACATTGAAGATGTTGATGTTAAAAAAACTATCTTAGTAGATACATATCTAGATTCATTAACTGAACAATGAAAATATAAAGAAGTTGAAGAATTTCTTGATACTGAAATATCTAAAAATTTAATTTGATATTGTGCTAGTCCAAAAAAAGTAGCTGAAATTAGATGAAAAATACTAGAAATAAAAAAAGCAGAAGTAATAAAAATGGCTAGAGAACATTATAAAGAAAAATGAGATGACCATACATTATCAGATTGATTAATTCAAGTTATAAATAAGCAAATTGAAGATAAAAAAAATGAAGAATGATGTGCAATTGATTTTATTACAGCTATAAGTAAATTTGAAGAACAAAATAAAGCAATTCTTAAGAAAAGATGAATTAAAAAATTAACTGGTCAAGAAATTCAACAACTTATTGATTGAATATTATCTGTAAAAAAATCTGAAAATGATTTATTTATAGCTAAATGAGCTAAAGCTTTAAATATGGAAGAATGAGAATTTAAAGAAAAAGTTCAAAATAATAATTTTAATGAAACAGAAAGAAAAAAATTAAAAGCAAAATGAATAAATATTTTAAAATTACATGAAAAATTAAAATCTAATACTTATATAGCAGATATAAGAACTAAAGTTAATAATTTTAGTGAAGAAGAAATTAAATTTATTACACAACATCCTTGAGTTGATTCAAAAACATTAAAAAAACAAATAGATTCTGCAAGGAAATGAAAAATACAACTTAAAAATATACATAATACTAATTATAAATATTCTATTTCTGAAAACTGAATTAACTCTGAAACAAAATCCATTACTTTAAAAGATTGAACAACATTAGAAAATTTATCTAAAAAAGAATATGAAGAATTAAAAATTAAAGATTGAAAAATATGAAATCCTGAGGCATTAAAAAATTTAGTAAATATGAGAGATTTTTTGAAAGAGTGGAATTTAGATTTTGCTTGGGATAATAGAAAATTATTTTTAGAATATATTCAAAATAAAGAATGAGTCTCTAATAAAATTAACTTAGAAGATTCTATAGATGAAGATGAATTAAATTGGTTTGTAAAATGAATTTTAGAAATGGTCTGAATTCAATGATGAGATACATTAGATAAAACAAAATTTGCAATGAACAATTTTATTGATGGTTCAACAAATAAAGATAATACAAATTCAAATAATAAATTGTGAATCATTTGAAATGAATTTTATAAGGTATGATTAGTATGATATGCTTGAATTATTAATGATCCAATGAAAATAAGAAATTGGCATAAAAAACCATTTTAAAAAAATAGCAAAATATCCTTGCTATTTTTTTTGAATTTAAAATAAAAACACAAAAAAAACTTATCAAATTTTGATAAGTTTTTTATTTTTCTAAAGTTGTCCTCTTTTTTCTAAACTTTTAGAAATAATTCTATCTTTCTTTTTTAAAATTTTATATTTTTTCTTTAATTTTTTTAAATCACTAACTAATTTATTCCTAAAAACTTCTTTTGTTTCTAAATCAGTTGTATTATTATAAGTAGATAGAGAATAACTTACTTTTGAAATATTTTTTGCAAAATCATTTTTAATTGAATCAATATTAAATTCATTATCAACTTGTCTTAATAAAGTTGCTGCTTTTGAATTATAATCCATATCATCAGATAAAACATTTGTTTCTATACTTCAGACCCTGATTCTAACTTTTGAAGAATTAAACTCTCTAATAGCTGAAACAATTTGTTTTCATTTTAAACTAATTTTTGAATCTGTATTAGTTTTTCAAAAAATTTCTTTTAATAATTGATCAGCATCTTCTATAGTTTCTTCTGAATCAGTTGTATCTTCATCTACTGGCTCTTCTGAAGCTGATGAAAAATCATAATTATTTTCTTCTGCTGAACTTGAACTATCTCAGAAAAGATCATCAAGAAAATCAAGACTTTCATCACTTACTTTTTCAGGTGTTAAATTATCATCTTTTTCTATAATAGATTCTCAAAAAAGATCATTTATAAAGTTATCTACTCAATCTACATTATTAATATTTTTTTCACCAGAATCATTATAAATGCTTGAATAATCAATTTTTGGCTGACATCCTTGAGGATAATAAGTATAATTTAAAGTACCATCATCATTTAAAATATCAAAACTCGTTGCTATTTTACATAGTTGTCTATCTTTATTAGCATTTTTTTGTTTTTTAGTCATTGTTAATCAAAAACCATTATGTAATTCATATAATGTTTTTGTATTATGAATCCATTCTGCATTTAATGATGAAATATTTGTCAACAATAATGTTCATAAAATTAACCCCACTGTAATTCTTCTAAAATTTTTCATAAAATTATTTTAATATAAATATAATATAAAACTATCATAACATATTTTGTTATTTTTTGTCAAATATTTAATCTTTTTTATAAAAAAAATTGGACATTTACAAAAAAAAACATATAAAATAGGGGAAAATATTGTCAAATTAAAATTTAAAAAAAGTTGTGAAATTAAGTCTAAAAATAATTATAACATTTATTGTTCTAATATCATTTATAAGTCAAGTAAACTCTGTATATAGATTTAATAAAAAAAATTATTTTTATTATACTAAAAATGCTTATTTTTCTGAAGAAATAGATATTAGTAATAAAATAAAACAAAAACATATTCAAGAAATGTCTTTAAGTTGTGAAATTTCAGCAACTGCAGATATTTTATCCTTTTTAATGTCTAAAAAAATTGATGAAAAAGAATTACTTAAAAAGCTCTCTAAATCTCAATATAATAAATTACCAGTTTATCAAAAATGAAAAAAATATTGGTGAAACCCAAATGAAGGCTTTATATGATATATAGATAAACTTCCAAATTGAATTAAAGCTAGTCAAAGAAAAATGACAGGTTATTGAGTTTTGGAAAAACCTATTCAAAAGATTTTTAATAATTATTGATTTAAAACTTTAGTAATAAATAAAAATGACTATTATAAAAATTTTTCAGAAAAAGAACATCTTACATTAATTTTACAAAATTTAAAAATCTGAAATATGGTACAATTATGGTGAGATATTTGTACTAATCCAAAATATTACTCAGGAAAAGAACATAAATGTTTTTACAATTGAGAAAAAACTTGGAATAAAGAAAGAAAAATATCTTGGAATTATAAAAATAAAAATTGAAATATTATTGAATATAATGGATTAAACTGAGAACATGCATTCTATCTTTTATGATTTAAATGAAATATCAATAATCCTAGCCATATAATAGTGTGGGATACTTATACTTGAAAACATACATATATAACAAGTGAATGGATGAGAAAGTGGTGAAAAATGCAGTATAGAAGTATAATAGTTTATGCAAACTAAAAAATCAAAAAGAATGTAGTGTATAAAAATTTTCATACACTACATTTTTTTATCCAGCAACTTCATTTCAAATTTTTTTATATAAATTATAATAACCCTCTCAAAACTTTTTTAATTCTAAATTTTTAGAAATATTATTTCATTTTTCATCAACTATTACATAATCAAATAAAAAATCTCAAGCATCATTTTTTTCTAAATAAATATTTATCAATTTTTTATAATGTTTTATATAATTTATTTTTAAACTTTTATAAGTTTCTTCAGAGAAGTTTAGAACTATTTTATTATTAATTATTTTTATAATTTTTGATTCTAATAAAATATCTAGGTGAATTAAAACTTCATTATAATATGGTAGTACATCAACTACTTCCCTATATTTCAATAATCCTATACATCTAACTAAATGCATAATTATTAATTTTTCTTCAAATATTAAATCTTCTTTTTCTGACATAAAATAAGAAACTAATCATCATGTTGTGGCTTTAAATTCTTCTATATTTTTAAAATTTCATGTTTTAGAATTCATTATTATTTCATTATCTTTTGTATTAAAAAGAGTATGACCAAATTCATGACCAATTGTTTCAACGTCATAAATTTTAAAAAATAATTCATCATCTTCTATAATTCCTAGAAAGTTTTTTAACAATTCTTTATCTAAAACTTCTTTAGTTAATTTCATTATTGGTGTTTTTTTTCTTTCTTCTAAAACCATTTTAGGAAAAGCAAAAATCTTTTTTCAATAATGTGCTGAAATAATTTCATCATTTGGAATAACTTGAGCAGAAAACATTCAATTTAATTCACTACCAAAATACAATATTGGTTCACTGATATATAATTGTGCTTTTTTTATATTTTCTTTAGAAAAATTATAACTTTCTTCATATTTCTTTTTATCAATATTTTGAAATAAATTTTCAAACATATTTTTAATATCTTTTTCTATATTTGAATTTAGAGTTTTATAATCAACAATTCTTAAATCCCATTCAGGAGCAACTGCTTTTCTATATTTATCTTCATAAAATTCAAATGGATGACAAATTTGTAAATCTCACTTTATTTGCATCCAAGTTTTATCAACTTCTTGCCATTTTCTTAATAATTGTTTTATTTCTTTTTCAGCAAAAGCATTTTTAAGTGCTGTTAAATAATTTATATAATTATCTTTTTCTTTATTATTATATTTTTCTAAATTCTCAATAGAATCATCTAAAGCAAAAACTATAGCATTAGTTTCTTTTGGAAAAGCTTCAAAGTAACTTCTAGATTTCCCTGCAATTATAACAGAATAACACCTATCAGATATTTCTCAATTTTCATCTTTATCTAATAAATCTTTTTCCCTTAAAAAATTCATTATTTTTTCTGAATTATTTCAAAACATATTATCTAAAATACTATTTTGTTTTAAAATAGCATTTTGCCAAACTGGCATAAAATTATTAAATGCTTTTCAAATATTTAGTGTTGATTTAAAAATTTCTAATTCAAATTTTTGTAATAATTCTTTTTCTTCTAACTCATAAATAAATTTTTCTTGTAAATCTTCATAAATTCTTTTAACATATAAATATGCTTTATTTAATATTTTTTGCTTATTTTCTAATTTATTAGGTAATTTTAAACCTAATTTTTTATTATTTTCTTCAATTTTTATAACCATATCATCAAGATATAATTCAAGAGATTCAACCCTTAATTCTGAAATTCTAGAATAAGCAATATACCTTGTTTCTTTATTTTTTTTAATTTCTAATTCATCTAAAAAATTATCTAATATTAAATTAGACTTATCTCATTTTTCAGATATTTCCCAAAGATTTTTAATTTCAGAAAATATTTTCTTTTGTAATTCTATAACTTTTTGTGTATTCATTTATTTTTTAATTATGTTTATTTCTGTTAGTTTAATAAAAATAAACAAATAACAAAATTAATTAATTATTTTTTTGTAATTTGACTTTTTATTTATATAATTCTATAAATTAATAATTAATAATATATATGGGAGAAATTATAGATAAAAAAACAAAATTTGAAGGTAAAAATGAAATAATTACTGAACTAGTTTTAGCTGGTTTAGAATGATTAAAAAATAAACATGATTTTTCAAAAGATGACTTTCATAAATTAAAAAATAAGATTTATGGGAAATATAAAATAAAAAAACCTTTCCAATCTATTGAATTAATTGAAAGATATAATGAACTTGTAGAGCAATGAGCTATAGCTGAAAATTTTGTGTTTCAAAAAATTCTAAGAAAAAGATGAGTAAGAAGTTTATCAGGAATAACTGTTATTTCTCTTCTAACTGAAGAATTTCCTTGTCCTGCAAAATGTGTTTATTGTCCAACTTTTGAAGGTTTGCCAAAATCATACATTCCAAATGAACCTGCTGTAATGAGGGCTGAATTAAACAAATTTGACCCAATTATGCAAATTCATAATAGACTCAGAGCTTTAGAAGTAACTGGTCACAAAATTGAAAAAAATGATATTAGAATTATTGGTGGAACTTGGAGTTTTTACCCTCAAAAGTATAAAGAAAAATTTATAAAAGAAATTTATGATGCTTTCAATTCTTATGATGAAATGAAAAAACATATTGAAAAAACTGATCTTTCAACTGATAGATTTGCTGCATTTAAAATAAAAGAATGATATAAAGCTTTTAAAGCTAAAACTTTAGAAGAAGCAAAAAAACTAAATGAAAGTTCAAGATTGAGAGTAATTTGAATGGCAATAGAAACAAGACCAGATTGGATTAATCCACAAGAAATAGCTGATTTAAGAAGATTTTGAGTAACAAGAGTAGAAATTGGTTACCAAACAACTGATGATGAAATTAATCACCTAAATAAAAGATGACATTGAAATAAAGAAAGTATCTTAGCTACAAAAATGCTAAAAGATGCTGGTTTTAAAGTTGTTTCTCATATGATGCCAAATCTTCTTTGATCTAATCCTCAAAAAGATAGAGAATCTATGCAAGAAATTTTTGATAATCAATTATATAGACCAGATGAATTAAAAATTTATCCAATGATGGTAACTGATAAATCTGAATTAACTCAAATTTGGAAAGATTGAAATTTTAGTGCTTATGATGATAAAACTCTAATTGATCTAACTGCTGATTTAGAAGCAATGATTCCAGAATATGTAAGATTGAATAGAACTTATAGGGATATTCCTGCAACTGAAATTTTAGAAGGTTCAATAGTTGCTAATTTAAGACAAATTGTAGAACAAAAATTAGAAAAAGCATGAATAAAAATGCAAGATATTAGGCATAGAGAATTAAAAAACAAAAAAAATGACCCTAAAAAAGCCACAATTTGTGACTATAATTATAAGGCAAGTGATGGATTTGAACATTTTTTAACTTATGAGGATGCAGAAGATAGAACAATTTTTTCTCTATTAAGATTAAGATTTCCTTCAACAGCTAAAACTGATACAACTCAATCTATAATTAAATCTGATTCAATTCCTTCAGCATTAGTTCCAGATTTCCATAAAAATCCATATTCTGAAACATTAGAAGAAATTCATAATTTATTACCAGAATTAAAATGAGCAAGTATAATTAGAGAAATTCATACATTTTGAGACCAATTAAGTATTTGAGAAAAAGGTTGAGAATTTGGACAACATGTAGGTTTTTGAAAAAGACTTATTGCTGAAGCAGAAAAATTATCTCTTGAAGCTGGTTACAAAAAAATTGCTGTAATTGCTTGAGAATGAGTAAAACAATATTATACAAAAAGATGATATCATAATGAATGATATTATATGGTAAAAAATTTAATATAATTTAATAATAATTTAATAATAATTTAATAATAATTTATGAAAACTTTTCCCCTTGAAAAAAAAGCCCCAATAATAGCAACAACTATTGCTTTTTTTCTAGCTATAATAAAATTTATAGTATGAATATTATCTGGTTCAGTAGCTCTACTTTCTTCAGCTATGGATAGTTTACTTGATACTTGAGTAAGTATTTTTAATTATTTTGCAATTAAATTTGCTCTTGATCCAGCTGATGAAGAACATCCATATGGTCACTGAAAAATAGAATGAATTGCTGCAACTATTGAGTGAACTATAATTACTTTATCATGACTTTATATTATTTATGCTTCAATAAATAAATTTATAAATCCAGAACCTATTAGTTATTTAAGTTGGACTTTAATAGTTATGTGAATAAGTATTATAGCAACTGCATGACTTGTTACTTTTCTAAATTATGTTTATAAAAAAACAAAAAATATCGTAATAAGATGAGATGCTCTTCATTACAAAATGGATTTATTTACAAATATTGCTGTAATATGAGTTCTATCATTTTTATATTTCTTTCCTTCTTTAGTCTGGATAGATGCAACTGTATGATTATTAATATGATTATATATTATAAAAGAAGCAATTTGATTAATAAAAGATTGAATTAATTTATTACTTGATACAGCTTTAGAAGAACATTCTGAAGTTGAAAAAACTATTCAGAAATTTGTAGATAACAAAGAAATACAAAACTTTCATGATTTAAAAACAAGAGCTGGTTGAAGTCGTGATAAATTTGTTGAATTTCATTTTGTTATGCCACCAGAAACAACAATATTAGAAGCACATACAATTTGAGATAAAATTGAAGAAGAAATAAAAAAAATAAATCCTGAAGCAATTTGGAATTTTGTCTATCATGTAGATCATTTTGATGATAGTAAAAAAAGTTAATTAGTAATACTAATTAACTTTTTTCTTTATTTTCATATTTCATATGTAAAGCAATTGCTCACCAAGCTATTATCATAAATAATCAAATTAAACTTAAACCTATTTTTAAAATATAATTAATATCTAATCAATATTTGACTAAAAAAACAAATATAAACAATATTACTATTCTTCAAATCCAAAGTGAAATTTCTCTTAAAATCATAGCTGGATAAAAATCACTTCATTTTACTTTTATTGTATCCATTAATTTTAAATCAAAAACATGTTCTGAAATTCTATAAAGTGGATTAAGTAAAAGAGCAAATAAATTAAAAATAATATATCAATAAATATTAAAATTAAATGCAAAAATAACTAAATTGATAAACAATAAAAATGATAATATTCACATAAATTTGATTCTATTTTTTCTTTTTCTTTTAGTAGCAACAAATATAACTAAAAATGTTGAAATAAAAGTTATTATTCATTCAAATAATCAAACATTAACTTCTGTTTTTAATAGAATAATTGCAACTACTGGAAATAAAAACCACATAATTCACTGATAAACTCAAACTGATAAAAAGTACAATTGACCAAATAAATATTTTTTTAGATTAAAGAAATTTTTAAAATCCTTCTTTTTTATTTTAGATGGAATATAATCTCATATATTTTTTATAAAAAAGAAACTTATTAAATATATAATTGGCAAAAATACAAATAATATAATATATGGATCAAACTTAAAATATTTTCAAACTACAAGAAATATAATTGAAACAATTATTGGAACAAAAATATTTATAATATTATTTCACCCTGATATTATTGAACTATAAATATCTCTTGTTTTGTCTTCAATATTTACCAACTCTTGAGTATGAGCAGCACACCGAAACATTCAAAATCATAATCAATAAATTATAGCAAATAAATATATTCATAAATATCAACTAAAGGTAAATAAAAATATGAATCATAAAATATAAGCTGAATAAGCCATATAATACATATTTTTAATATTTTTTTTATAAATACTAAATAATAATCATATTACACTAAATCAGATTAAAACACTAGTTAAAAAAACTATATTATAATATAATACATCTAAAATTTCTGTATTAAAAGAAAAAACATATATATTCACAAAAAGTGAACCAATTATTCAACCTGCTCAATAAATCCACATCAAATAAATCATAGACTTATTTGATTCTGGTAATTTCTTAAACTTTTTTGAAATTTTTTTAAACATTATTTTTATTATTATTTTAATTTATTGTATTAATAATTTCTTCAATCATTTTTGGATTTTTATGAATTAAATGACTAAAAACTATATTATCTGAAACACTAGCTATTTCTTTTGCTAAGTCTAAATCATCTATTCCTCATCCATAAATAATATTTTTATTAGGAAAACTATATTTTATTTCTTCTAAAAATAATAACATTTTATTAAAATCAACTTCATTATTTCTACTTCATCATTCTATATAAACATCTTCAATACCATAGCTAGACTTTATATATTCATAAATTTCCTCATTTGTTGGAATTTTATCTAATCCTAAAACTCTTGAAGCTGAACAATTAGTTGAAGTTAAAATATAAATCATATCTATTACTTTATTGGAAATAGCTTCATTATTATTTTGTATTTTATTTACTTCTTCTTCAAGTTGTTTTGATATATAAGTAACTGGAAAAGGTTGTGGAATTATTATAGAACTTGCTTCTTCATAGTTTTCAAGAATTTGATCTATTCTTCAAGGAAAAAGTAAAAAATCTTTTTCTAATTTGTCTATAACATCTTTAAACTCATTTCATGGAGTAGTTGAACATCATAACCATAAATTTTTACTAGAAATTTCATGCCTATTGATTTCCTCAATAAGTTCATCAGTTTTATTATCATTAGGATCAATAAGAAAGATAGATTTCATATTTATTATTTAATTAATTCTTCATAATTTACCCATAATATTGCATCTAAATGCAAAAGAGGTATCTTTAAATTTCTTGACAATTCTATATAAAAATTTTTAATTTGCAAATTATTAATTTTTATATCATTATCTATATTCTCATATTTTTTATACAAATTCTCTAATCTACTATCAATAGGAATCATTAATTTTTGAGAAAAATATTTTAATCAAAATATATTTCTTGCTCAATATCAAAACATTTTTACAGCAAAAACAATAGTTTTAGCTTCTTTTTTTTGATTCATAGTTTTTGATAAATCAGAAACTAGTTCATCCATATTTTTGTAATAAAACTCATATTTTTCTAAAAAATTAGAGTAAAAGATTTCTAATTTAGAAATTCTTTTTAGTTTAGTATCTATAAATCTTCTATTACTTTTAGACTCAGGAATAAACTTTTCAAAAAAACTATATATTTCTAAAAAATTATTAAAGTTTTTATTTTCAAGTATTTCAGAAAATTCTTCCCAATAATCTTCTCATTTTCAAGAAAGTTGATAACAAATTAAAGAATTAGCTATTATTAAAAATAAATAATTTTTATCATCTAAAACTTTATTTTCATACAATTTTTTCAAAGCCAAAAACTGTCTATCTATTTCTTCAAAATAAATAGCATCTTTAATAGTATATTTTTGTAATTTTTTGTATAAATTCATTTTTATTTTTCATCTAAACAAATAAAACATTTTTTATCAAGACTTTCAAAAAGTTTGTAGAAGAAATCTCTCATTTCCCTGCTTTCTCTTATAAATCAGCTTTTTTCTTCTTGAAGTTTGTATAAAATATCAAGTTTAGGATATTTTTTAAGCATATTATTATAATCCCCTTTTGTATATAATAAACCTGAAACAAAAGTTGAAGATATTTTTGAAATATCTATTTTTTGTTTAATCTCATCTACAAATTTAATATAAATTTCTTGGTAATTTTTTACTGGTAAAAGTGGTAAAAATCTTAATCAAACCTTATATCATTTATCTAATAATATGTTTACAGCTTTTATTCTATCTTCTAAACTTGATGTTCAATGTTCATAATTATCAATTAATTCTTGAGGATTTAGTGAAAATGCAAATTCAGTATTTTTTGGGATAAATCATAAATCCAAAATTGGTTTTATATTTGCTGATTTTGTTCTAATTTCCATCATAGAATTATCAAATTGTTCAAAAAATTCTACAAACTCTCACATAAATCCAGAAATATAATCCATTCATAAAATGTCTGAATAATCTGAACTATAAAACCAAATTTTATTTTTATATTCTATATCTGATTTTAATTTTAATTCATAATCATTTTCTATATTTTTTTCCTTAGAAATTATTAAAGAATTTTCTATTTTATCTAAAATCTGCTCTTTTATATCATCATAATTAATGAAATAAACAGGAATATCATTTTTAAATGCTCATTTTAAAAAACAATAACTACAATCAAATATACAATTCAAACTTGTTTTGAAAAAATATGAAGTTTTATTATTATGTCCATATCAATCTGGAGCATCAGTAATTGCTTCAGAATTTAATTTAGCCACAATAAAACAATTTTCTATTTTACCTGAAAATTTTTTATCAAAAATATTTTTATAATTATCAATCCAAATAATATTAGCATTTTTAAATTTTTCTAAAATTATTTGTGTTTGTTTATATTCTAAAGCTTGTTTTTCTATATATATTATCATAAATTTTTTAATTTATTTAAAAATTCTTTTTTTGGTAATTCTCTATTTTTTTCAAAAAAATCTTCTAAATTTCATAATTCTAAAACTATAAATTTATTTAATAGTTTATTAATAATAATTTTTTCTGAAAAAGTAAATTTAAAGTTATTTATTATTTTGTTTTTTAAAATATTTTCTTTTTCTGAAAATGATTTATTATTATTTTTTAAATATTTTTGTATTTTCTCTACTAATTCAGAATAATTTATATTCCCAGCTAAATATTTTTTTGCTTTTACAAAATCAAATTTTTTAGTTTCTTCTCATATTTTATCAACTGGAATTTTAAGTATAATTCTAGGAATATCAAATTTATCACAAACCATCTCAAATCAATAACTTTCCATATCTACAAATTTTTCTCATTCTAATAAATCAGAATCATAAATTATTTTTTCTGAACAAGCTATGCTTTTTATTTTAGCAAATTCTAAAAAAACTGGAGAAATTAATTCTTTATCATTTGAAATGTTTTTTATTCTTGAAATCTGAGTTATTTTTTCATATTCTTCAAAATATCAACAAACTCAAATATTTACAATAAAATCAAATTTTTGTTTAATTAAATATAATCATAAATTCATAATAGTCTTATAATTTCACATTCAAGAATCAAAAAAAGATATTTCTATATTTTTAGAAATATTTAACTTTTTAATTTCTTCTTTTACTATTTTTAATTCAGAAGATAATGCTGAAACAAATAATATTTTTTTATTTACCATATTTTTCTACAAATTTTTTAAATAATTCTCATTTTTCAATATAACTTTTCCAAGGCATAATTCAAGGTCAATTTGCATTAAAACTTGGTGCTCATGTTGAAAGTAAAACAATTTGTCATACTTCAGAATTATTATAAGCAAATTTTACTGCTTCTTCCATATTTAAAGTTTTAAGTAATTTTGTTTCAAACTCTCAATCAATAAATTTACTAACTTCATCAAATTTCATATTTTTTGAAAATTCTCAAAATAATTTTTCTCAAGTTGTTGGAAAAAGTACAATATTTGGAATATTATATTCTTTTATTGTTTTTCTAAGTTCAGTTAAATCAAAACCTGAGTCTTCGTTTCAAATAAAAACAGTAGAAATTTTTTCTCAAAATGTTTTAATAGCTGCAATAGCTGATTCTGGAGTTGATGCTATTGAATCATTAATAAAAATTATTCATTTATAAGTTCAAATATTTTCTTGCCTATGAGCTAAACCTGTAAATTCTGATAAAACTTTTTTCAAAGGGTAAAAACCCTCTGTTGACAATTTTTCAATTACTCAAATTTTATCTAAAATTCAAATAATTCCAGAAATGTTTTTTCTATTATGTTCTCAATTCAAAGCAATATTTTCATCTTTTAAAATTTCTTTTTCTCAAATATAAAAAGCATTATTTTTATAGCAATATTTTCAATTTAATCCAAAATAATCTACTCATTTTAAATTTAAATTATTTAATTCATATCAAACTAACTTATATTCTGCATTTTTAAAAATATTAAATTTAGCATTTTCATAATTTTCTCTTCAATTATGCCAATCTAGGTGACAATCATAAATATTATTTAACAATCATACATAAATATTTAATTCAAGTCATTCAAGCATATAACTTGATAATTCATAAACCAAATAATCATATTTTTCTCAAGAAATAATATCTACTTCATCTAAAACAGAATTTCAGATATTTCATACTAATTTAACTTTATATCAAAGATCTTTTAAAATTTCATAAAGTAAAGTTGAAGTTGTGGATTTCCCTTTTGTTCAAGTAATTCATATAATTTTTCATTCAAAATTATCAGCTAGAATTTCAGCTTGAGAAGTTAATTTTTCACTAATTTTTAATAATTCAGGATTATTATATGGACTTATTCAAGGGCTTTTAAAAATCACATCAAAATCTTTCAAATTATCTAAATAATTTGAATCTAAACTTTTGTCTAAAATTTTATAATTTTTAATACCTAATTTTTTTAGAAAATTTTCAGTAGATTTTCATTCTATTCAATAACCTAAAATAGCTATTTTTTTATTTTGTAATTCTTTTATTTTCATAATTTAATTTCTTTTAAAAATATTTTACTAGCATTTATAACATTCTTAAATCTGTCTGCTTGTAATTTTACTCAACCAAAATATCTTGTTACAACTAAAACAATATTTAGTGCATTTTCTCTCTGTAATTCTCTCAAAACACAATTTCAAGCTCAAGTTTCTCAATCATCATTTTTTGATTCTAAAATACTTCAATTTGCCTGTTCAATCCTAAAAGCATAAGTATTGTGAGTTGCTTTTCTAAAATATTTATCTTTCAATATTTCTTTTATAAAAGCATCAACTTCTTTTTTATCTTTTACAAAACCTCAAACAACTGTATATTTTGATCCTCTATCAATAATCACATTTTGTATTATTTTTCTTCTAAAATTTGGTTTTTTAGAATCTCATAAATTTAGAGACAACTTATTTAGCATAATTTTAAATATTTTTTAAAATTAAATTAATTTCTTTTATATATTCTTTCTGTTTTTTTTCTAAAAAATCATCTTTTTCTCCATCAAAACTATGAACAAGATTGTTTCTTAATTTATGTAATTCCCAAATTTTATTTAAATTTAAAATTTCTTTTGGTTCTTTCTTCAGAATATTTCAGAAACTTCAAGAATATCATAATTCAAGTAGTATTTTATGATAAAGTTTATCAAAATCAATAATTTTTTCTTTATTTGAAGAAGATTTTTTTATTTTATTAAAAAATCTAATAATTTCTTTCTTTGAATTAGCAGATAATTTTTTCTTTTTATTTCTAAAAATAAATAGAATTACTATTGCTAGAACAAAAAATATTATAATATAATAAATCATTTTAGATCATTTGTCATAAAGTAAATCAAACTACAATTCCAGCAGTTTCTGTTCTCAAAATTCTATTTCATAAATGAATTCTAGAAAAATTATTTTTCTCAAAATTTTCTATTTCAATTTCAGAGAATCATCCTTCTGGTCAGATAAAAATATTTAAATTCTGCTTAATTTTTTGCAAAGGGCTGAAGCCCTCTGTTAACAAGCTGTTTATAAGTTCAGATAAATTTTGTGAATTATTATTTTTTGTATGAAGAAATAAAGATTCACCTTGTAGGGAATGAAAATTTTCATTCCCTACTTTTATTTCAAATTCAGGAACAAAACTTCTTCAACTTTGTTCAACAGCCTCAACAATTATCTTTTTTAATCTTTCCAACTTTTTATCAGAAATAACCATTTTTTGACTCCTTTCACTTCTATAAAAAACAAATTTTCTATATCCTATTTCAACTCACTTTTGTAAAATATATTCTATCTTTTCCATTTTATTTGGCATTGCCTGAAAAAGATTTAATTCAAAACTAAGTTCTGTTTCTTTTTCAATTTCTTCCACAAATTTTAATTCAATATTTTTCTTATTTATCTCAACAATTTCAAAAACAAAATCAATATTTTTCACTCAATCAAAAAATATAATTTGCTCTCAAACTCTAACTCTCAAAACTTTCACAAGCTGATGAAAAATATCTTTATCATCTAGAATAAAAATATCTTTTTTCTCAAAGTATGGTATGTAAAATCTTTGCATTATTTTTCTAAAAAATTAAATTCTCTTATTTTAATAATCCTCCAAAAACTCCTCTTGTTATTTTTATAGCAACTTTATTTGCTGTTTTTCTCATAACTGAATTCCCTACTGTTTCAATAAATCATTTTTTCTTTTTTGTTCAAAAAAGCATTTCTTGCCAAAGTGGAATATTTTTTTCTTTTTCTATTATTTCTTTTTCTTTCTCTAATTTTTCAATTTGCTTTAATTCAAGTCTTTCTAAAATTTCATCTGCACTTTCTCTGTCTATTCTTTTTTCATAAAGTCATAAAAATGGACTTCTATTAATTATCTCTTTTCTTTCCTCAGTTGTAAGTGGTCACATTCTTGATTGTGGTGGTCTGATTAGTGTTTTTTCTACTACTTGCGGTCTTCATTTTTCATCAAGACAGCTAACTAATCATACTCAAACTGACATTTCTGTAAGTGCTTCTTTTATATCAAATTGTTCATTTTGTCTGAAAGTATCAGCTACAACTTTAATTGTTTTTTGGTCTTTTGGAGTAAAAGCTCTCAGAGCATGTTGAATTCTGTTTCATAATTGGCTTCTTACAGTTTCTGGAATATCTGTTGGGTTTTGAGTCACAAAATAAATTCATACTCATTTACTTCTGATTAACCTAACAACTTGTTCAATTTTTTCTACTAAAATTTTTGGAGCATCTCTAAATAAAAGATGCGCTTCATCAAAGAAAAAAACTAATTTTGGTTTGTCTAAATCTCAAACTTCTGGTAATTGTTCAAATAATTCTGAAATCAACCATAATAAAAATGTTGAATATAATCTTGAATCTGAAATTAACTTACTAGCATCTAATATATTAATAATTCATTGTTTATTAAAATCTCTTTTCATTATATGAGATAAATCTAGTGCAGTTTCTCAGAAAAACTTATCAACTCAGGCTTCTCTTAAAACTAAAATATCTCTTCTAATTGCTCAAAGTGAACTTCAAGTGATTGTTCAGTAATCTTTTCTTAGAGTTTTTCTATTTTCATCCATATATCACAAAATTGCTTCAATATCATCTAAATCTAATATTAACCATCAATTATCATCAGCAATTTTAAATACAATATGGAGTAGAGCATCTTGAGTATCACTTAAATCCATAAGTCTAGATAATAAAAGTGGTCACATCTCAGTTGGAGTTGTTCTTATTGGATGTCATTTTTTTCAATATAAATCCCATAAAATAGTTGGAAAACTTTTTGGTTCCCAATCTTTTATTCAAATATGTTTTAATCTTTCCCTAATTTTTGGATGGTCTTTTCAAGCAACTGCTATCCCAGCTAAATCTCATTTTACATCACTTGCAAAAACTGGCACACCTGCTTTTGAAAATTCCTCTGCTAAAATTTGTAAAGTTACTGTTTTACCAGTACCAGTTGCCCCTGAAATTAATCAGTGTCTATTTGCTCTTTTTAAAAATAAATCAACACTTTCACCAGGAGTAAAAATGTCTCATCAAATAGTTATTGTGTTTTCTTTTTTTGTCATTTTTTAATATTTTATCAATTCTCAATAATGTTTAATCCTATGTTTCTTTTGTATTTTACTTATTAATTTATGTTTTTCAAACTTTAATTCATAAGCAACTCAAATATTAACAGGCAATATTTTTTTCTTTGATTTTTCATCAAAAATACAATCTTTATTTTTTGGACAATTATTTACAATATTATCTTGATCAAAAATATAATTTCATAAACTGTAAAAAATTGGTTTATTTTTATATGTTTCTGTTTTTCAAAAAATATGTGAATGATGTCCAATAATCATATCTGCTCAATTATCAATAGTATAATGAGCAAGTTTTACTTGTTTTTCAGATGGTTCAAATTTATATTCTTTTCACCAATGCAAAGAAATTAAATTCAAATCACAGTTATTTTTTTTCATTAAATCTAGTGATTTTTTTATATATTCTTTCTTTATTTTATTAACTTTAATATAAAGGTAATCTCCTCAATCATAAGAAAAAGCTTGTAAACATACTAATTTATTATTTATTTTTATTTTAGTAAATTCTTGTTTATTTTGTTTTTTTATTCATATTCAATTAAATAAAATATTATTTTTATTTAATAAATTAATAGTTGTATTAATTCATTCTTTTAAAGAATTTCTAATATGATTATTAGCTAATCAAACTATCATTTTATTATCTCATTTTAATTTACTTAATACTTCTATACTTCCAGTATGAGCTCAAAAATAATAAGAACTATTTATTCAATCTTTTGGATAGATAGAAAAAGGAGATTCTAAATTAAAAAAAATTAATCATCATGTTTGAGTTATTGGATTATATTTTCTTATAATTCTATCAAATCATTCCTTTTGATTTAAATAACCAACCATTCTTGAAAGCATTATATCTCATCAAATATAAATTTTAATTATTTCATTATTATTAATTAGGTCTTTATCCTTATTTTTTTCTTGTTTTAAAATAAAAATTTTATTATTTTTTATATTTTCAAAATTATTATTATTAAAAAAATAATAAAATAATAAAATAGAAAAAAAGAACATTATAAGTAAAAAGACTAATAATAAATGATTAATTTTTTTTCTATTCATAATAAATCTTAATAAATAATTATTTTATTTTCTTTTCTCATTTTAAGTTTTCTAATTTCTTTTATTGTTTTATTATTTTTTCAGTTAATAAATTTGATAATATCATCAATATTTGCTTCACTTAATCAAATTGTTGAATTATTATTAGAAATATAAAAAATGTGCCTAATAATTTCTTTTTGCATTAATTTTGTTTTTTTATTAAAGTCTTCTATATAAAAATATCAATAAATTTGTAAAGTATTAATTTTATATTCTCAAGAGTTAAAAATTTTTATTCATTGTTCTTTTAAAAATTCATCAATTTCTGAATCAATAAAATCTTTTAATTCTTCAAAATAATTTAAAGTATTTTTTATATTTTGTTTGAAATTTGAATTAACTTTTTCAAATTTTGGTATTATATCATTTCTAATATAATTTCTTGTATAAATATTTTCAAAGTTACTTGAATCAATAAAATATTTTAATTTTTTTTCTTCTAAATAATCAATTATTTTCTGTTTTTCTAAATGTAATAATGGTCTTAAAATTGCACCAGAATGTTCTGTCATATTAATAAGACCAGTTAATTTTGATCACCTTAATAAATTAAAGAAAAATGTTTCTAATTTATCATCTAGATGATGTGCTAATAAAACTTTGTTGCTTTTATAAATATTTAGAATTGCATCAAAAAACTGATATCTTTTTTCTCTTGCTAATTCTTCAAAAGATTTACTAGGATATAATTTTTGTATTTTCTCAAAATCACAACTAGCAGTTTCAAAAGCAATTTTTTCTTTTTTACAAAGTTCTTCTAAAAAGTTTTCTTCATCTTCTGTTTCTGCTCTAGTTTTATGATTAAAATAACAAACTACTAAATTCTTTTTATATTCTGTATCTAATATTTTATACAATAAATACATAGAATCTGGTCAAGCTGAACATCAAATAATTATTGGTTCATCTTTTGTGTAATATTTTTCTAAAAATTTTTGCATCATAATTATATAAAATAATAATTTAAATATTTTCTCTATTATACAACTTTTTTTGACAAAACAAGCTTTTCAAATAATATAAGTTTATATTTTATTTCATAAATATATAAGTATGTGAATTTCTGAATGTAGAAAATCTAAAAAATGTAGAATGTGAATTATTGGATGATTAATGTTAATTGTTGTTTTACTTTTAATATTCTGGAAAAAATGAACTGTTGCTTTAAGTGTTATATTAGTTTTATTAGCAATAGCAATGTGAGTTGAATGATATAACTATGATATAGATTTACAAAAATATTGGCAAACTGGTAATTATCAAGAGTCAAGAATTCAATCTGTTAAAGATGATAATTGAAATACAGTTAGATTAATTTGAGAATGTGTAAAAGCAGATGTAAATTGTGATAATTTTGCAACTCAAGCAGAAGCACAAGAAAAATATGATAAATGTATGACTGAAATCAAAGAAAATAACCCTAATATAACTGATCCAGTAAAATTAGATATATATGGACTAGATAGAAATCATGATGGTGTTGCTTGCCAAAATTTACCAAAAACAGCAAAATAATTTTAATAATTAAAAAAATATTATGGATTTAAGTGGAATGATGACAGATCTTTTAAAAGATCAAGCAATAGAAGCAATTTCAAAAAAAACAGGTCTAGATTTAGAAAGTTCAAAATCTATGGCTTCAAAAGCACTACCTATGTTACTTGGAGCATTAAAAAATAATTCTGCAGATGATTCTAAAAAAGAAAGTTTAGAAAAGGCAGTAGCTAAAAATGATGGTTCAATTTTAGATAATTTAGATAACATTAATTTAAATGATGGTTCTAAAATTTTAGGTCATATTTTTGGTGATAAAAAAGAACAAGCGGAAAAAGAAGTTGGTGATTCTAGTGTATTAGCAGCTCTTGCTCCTATGGTTATGGGTGCTTTATGAAAAGCAAATTCTACTTCTGGTTCAAGTGCATCAGATTTACTTTCAAGTGATTGAATGATTGCAAAATTAGCTATATCTTTTTTAGATAAAGATTGAGACTGAGATATAAAAGATGATTTAATGTGAATGGCTATGAATTTTATGAAATGAAAAAGTTAGATTTAATCTAACTTTTTTTTTATTTCATTTTTTCTATAACATCTCAAATATTAAATCATTTTCACACAAGTTTTTGTGTGATTTTTTGTTTTTCTTTAAAATCTAATTTTTCTAAACTATAATGTTTTTTTCTCAGGATTTTTTCTAATTCTATATTTAATAATTCACTTTCTCAATCTATAAAAATATCTTCTAAAATTTCTTCTATTAATTCCCTATCAAAATTATTTTCTATAAATTTATTTCTAATATAATTTTTTGATTTATTCCTTTTATATAAAACATTAATTTGTTTATAAACTTTTTCATAATTTAATATACTTGATTCATCAATATTAAAATCATTAATTAAAATTTCTTCATATTCAGATTTTATAAAACCTTTTTCATATAATTTAGATTTTATATAAAAGGTATTTTTTCATTTATTTATATAACTATTTATTTTTGAAGTAATAATTTGCTTTTCACACAAAATATTTCTCATTTTTTCTAATATAATATATTCAATATCATCTTCAAAAATTCATCAATATTTTTTTCATTTTTCAGATTCTGGTCAAAATTTTTCCTTTAATTTTTGTCTAACTTTATTAATACTAGGAAAATATCTAAGATAATACCAAATAGCATAATCTACAATTTTTTGAGAAATTTCTTTTTTTTCTTGCATAAACATTGTTTTTCTAATAAATCAACAGTATGCTTTAGCTTTCTGTTTTATATTCCTAAAAATTCTTTTTTAATAAAAGCATTTACTTTAGCTTTTATCAAAGTATCAGGATTTTTAATTGAAGGATTTTTTTCTAAAAAGTTCTTTTTTTCTTCTTCAAATATTTCTAAATATTGTTTTTCATTTTCTTCTATCCAAGATTTTAATAAATTATTATAAAAATCTTGTTTTTGTTTTTCTATTTTTTCTTTTTGAAAAATTTTCTTTTTTTCTAATTCTTCTTTTTCCTGTTTTTGTTTTTCTATTTTTTTCTTTTCTTCCTCTAAATTAATAAAATTATAATCTTCTTCTAAAGATTTTATTAAAAATCCTGCTTTATTAATAATACTTTCATTTAGATTAATCTTTTTAATATTTTCTAAAATCTTTTCTTCAGAATATAACTTAATTAATTTGTTTGCATTTTTTTCATTTAATCAAAATTCTTTTAATAATAACAGCAACAATTTATTTTCTGATTTTATTGTTTGAGTGTTATTATTTATATTATTATTATCTAATATTATATTTTTAGTTTTATTTATGTCTGCTTTTTCACTTTCTTCTTGTATATTTTTTGACTTTGTAGTTATATTATTTTTTTCTTTCAATTCATCAATTTTTTCACTTTCAATGTTATCTAAAAAATTACTTTCACACTTGTCAGAAAAACTACTTTCCAGCTCAGGTATTTTTTTACTTTCACCCCAAGGGCACTTCTTTCATGGCACATTTTTATTAAAAGGATTTTCAAATATAGCTTCTTTTTTACTTTCCAAGTTAGCAATATTTTCACTTTCTATATCAGAGGATTTTTTACCTTCATCTATTTTAAGAAGAGTATTTATATCAATATTTTCAAAATTAATTAATTTTTCATCATTTATACAAAAATATCTTGTGTTATCTTTTGCAAATTTAACATCAATTAATTCAAATTCTATTAAATTCCTTATAACTTTTAGCTGCTGGTCTTTAGATAATCAAGTATCTGCCTTAACATTACTTACAGAATTGAAAAAATATCAATTTCTAACTTTTCATTGTTTTTCAAAATATTTTCTTTTTGATAGTAGTGATTTTATGAAAATTGTCTCATTTATACCTATTTTATGAGCAAGAGCCTTAGGATAAAAAATATATCAATCTTCTAATATATATTCTAAAAATAATTCTTTTTCAAATTCACTATTAGCCTTTGGAAAAAACAATTTATTTAATTTTGAATTTATTATTTTAAAAAACATCTTTTTTCATTCTCATAACTTAACTTCAATCAATCAAAATTCTTCTAATTTCTTTCTTGCGGTATCAAATTTTCCTCTTGGCAATGCTGTATTTATAAAAATGTGTTTTTTCTCATGAAAAAAGAAATCTCATTCTCCAATTTTTTTAGACACCAAAAGAAATTGCTCTTTATCTATTAATTCTTTAAGCAAAATACTAGGATTTATACCTATATTTTGTATAAATCTTTTGGGAATCTGAATATGTTGGAGTAATTTCTTAAGTTCCATTTTCAGTTTTTAAGTTGAATTAACAATTAATATCTCTTTTGTCCTATGGACATTTACTCTTATACTAAGAGCAAAGTGTACTAATTTTTCTTAATATAAGTACAGTGTTGCTTTCTTGCTCTTTGTAAAAGAGTAAGATACAGAAAGAGATATAATTGTTTTCTAAAATAAATTATTTAAATCAATTTTTTGCATTTCTTTCTTTATTTTTTCTTTTTTTATTATTTTAGTCCCTCTTCTATCTATTTTTTTTCAAGCATTCTTAATTGCCTGATTTATTGTGTTATATTTATCAAATTCTTGAGAGTTTTTATAGAAAATTGCAATTTTTGAAATTGCTGAAAATTTAAAATTTTTCTTTATTAAATTTTCTATTTCTTTTAGTTTAATTTCTGCATTTATAATTATTTTTTGAAAATCTTTATTATCTTTAAATAAATAGTAATTATTTATTATAAATGATAATTTATCTTCTATAAGTAGTTTATAATTATTAATTTTTATTTTTTTAGTAATTCTTGGGATAGAACTAGGCTTAAAAATAATTCTAATATTTTGTTCTTCTCATAAATAAGACTCAAAATTTTTAGATTTAGTTATTATTCTAAAAATTCTAGCAGAATCAGTTTTATTCAAATAATAGTTTATTAAAAATTCTCAAGATAATACTTCTCAGTTTTTTAATAACTTTTCTAAAATATTAAATTTATAATTATTTATTATTTCAGATAACTTTTGATCAGATTTCTTTAATATAAAGATATTTTTTATTGGAGAAACAAGGTAATTATTTTCAACCAAAAAATTTTTAATAGTAGTTTTTATTTCTTTTGAAGAAAATACATAAATATTTTTTCTAGAATTACTATTAATAAATTTACTAGCTTGTTCTAATACTGTTTTTCTCACTAAATAAGTAATATTATTTATATTAATTTAGAAATAAATCATTTATGTAATATTTTTAATAAAAATATATTTAAAAATAAATCAAAAATGTAATCAAATTTCTAAAAAATAAAATACTTTTTAACACAGCTTTTAATTACTTTTTAATAGCCATATTTTGTTAAAAAATACCAAGTTTTTCTTTCTATCAAGAGAATAAAAGTTTTTAACATTTACTAAACAATTTTTATCTTGTACTATTAATTTATACAATTTTGAACAAAAATCAAAAAAAAAATCAACGATTTTTCTTTTGACAAAGTTATAAACTTGCTAGGAAAAATGTCAATCAATATATTATTAATAATTATAGCTTGTTTTTTAGCTTTTTTATGTATAATAGTTTTATATTAGAAATTAGAACTTTAAAAGACAATGACAACACCAGAAGATTTAGAAAATGCTGTGGATATAGTAGATTTGGTACAGAGGTATATCAAGCTGAAAAAGGCTGGGACAAACTATAAGGCTGTTTGTCCTTTTCCTGGGCATAATGAAAAAACTCCTAGTTTTATGGTGAGTCCTGCTAAGCAGTTGGCTTATTGTTTTGGGTGTCATAAATGAGGTGGTGCTTTGAAATTTGTGATGGATATTGAGAATTGTGAATTTAGAGAAGCCATGGAAATTCTGTGAGGAATTACTGGACTCAAGGTTTGAAATGTTAATCCTGAAAAAGTAAAACAAGCAAAAAATCTTTATCATATTTATCGTGATGCTAAAACTTATTATAAATCAGCTTTACAAAAATATCCTGAGGTAAAGAAATATTTGATAGATAGATGAATTAGTGATGAAATAATAGATAAATTTGATTTTGGTTATGCAGATAGTTGAGTTGAATTATATAATTATTTGAAAAAAGCAGGTTTTGATGACAAGATGATTAATGATTCAGCAATTTTTATAAATGTTTGAGCGAAAAAAGATAAATTTATTAATAGAATTATTTTTCCAATTCAAAATGCAAGATGAGATTATGTAGCTTTTACTTGAAGAATTATTGGAAAGTGAGAACCAAAATATCTAAATTCTCCAGCAACTTCAATTTATGATAAATCAGCAATACTTTATTGATTATTTAAAGCAAGAAATCAAATTACAAAAAATGATTTTGTAATAGTTACAGAATGACAAATGGACACTGTTTCTCTTCACCAACATTGATTTACAAATTCTGTTGCTATTAGTTGAACAGCTTTGACTGATAAACATATTAAAACCTTAAAAAGATTAACTCATAAAATTTATCTTTGTTTTGATGGTGATAAGGCTTGAGAAAAAGCTACAAAACTTTCTATAGAAAATCTTAAAAATAAAGATTTAGAAATAAAAATTATTGTTATGCCAGAAAATTGAGATCCAGATGATTATATAAAATCTGGTTGAGATTTCCAAGAACTAATAAATAAAGCTGTTTCTCCTATTTGATATTTAATAGAGAAAGCTGATTTTGATATTAATTCAATTGATGATAAAAAGAAATTTTTAACTGAAATTCTACTTACTTTAAAATCATATAATTCAATAGTAGAAAAAGATTTTTACCTAAAAGAAATATCAAAAAAACTAAATTTAAGAGAGGATACAGTTTATGAAGCATTTAATAGAACTAGACTTAAAAGAGAAGATAATTTTATTGAAAATAATATAAAAAAGGTTGAATATAATAGTGAAGATTATGCAATTTGATATATTATTAATGATGAAACAATATTAGCAGAATTAAGAGAAAAGATTATCTTTAGAGACTTTATAAATAAAGATTTAGCAGATTTTTTAGAGAAAGGTTCAAGTATTGTAGAAAAAATGGAATTACAAAAAAAAGAGCGTTTTAAAGCTCTTGCAATGAAAATTGAAGAAAATTCTTTTTCTCAAACTAATGATGTAGTATGAAATATTATAGATAAATTAGTTAAAAAAATTAACTTAGATTCTTATAATAAAGCTATCAAAATTTTAGATGAAAAAGTGAAAAAATGAGATATGGATTCATTTTATAAAAAAGCAAGAATAATAAAAGAATGAAAAGAAATATGAATAAGATGAAAAGCAGTAAATTGATAATTTTTATTCTTTATAAAAAATACTACTAATATATAAATAACCTCCTACAAAATATAATATTATTACAAAACTAAATCATAGAGTTAAACTTAGATCAAATAAGAAGTGAAATAAAACTCATAGAAATATTCATATAAAAACTGTTTTTAATGTTTTAGTATATTTAACAATATTACACTTATTTTCTAAATAAGATTTTGAAAAATAGTATCATACTAGAGCTGAACTTAGTACATGAACCATTAATGAAAAGATTGATCTGTAAAAATATGTTGAGAAAAATTCTTTATTAAATCAATTAGTTGTATAGATTTGGTTTAGATATAGAATATTTTCTATTAAGGCAAAACCTAATGCTACAAAAATTGCATATAAAACTCAGTTTTGAACTGTTTTTATCTGTAAGATACTTGATTGTAAGAAGTTAAAATGTTTTGATGCTTCTTCAATAAAAGCTATTAAAATATAATAGAAAATTACAAGTTTTAAAGTATTAAAACTAACTACTCCAAAACTTGGTCAATTTAGAATTTCTTGTGTTCAAATTCAAAGTAGTGAAAAAATAAATATAAATAATGCTATAAATACTGAAAATAAACTGAAAATTGCTATATTTCTTAAATATATTTTTAAGATTTTTTTACTTCTAGTTGTCCAAGAAATTGCAATAAAGGCAAATCATACTAATATAAATAGAAATAAAATTAATGAAATATTAAAGTTAATAACTGAAAAAATACTAGAAATCTCACTTACTTTTTCAAAAATATTCAAAAAATTGAATCATGAGCTTTCTAGATATTTTCACATAGAAAAAATTGGGATTACTGATATTAATCATCAGATTAATCCAACTACAAACCTTTTTCTTGAAAGATTTACTCAATCAATATATGAGAAAATATACCCCCATATTACAATAGGAATAAGTGAAATTATTGAAATTCAGATTATGGATAATATTGTTTCTAGCATAAAAAATAGTTCAGTGCTGCTTTCTTGCTCTTGAAAAGAGTAAGATATGTCCCATAGGAAATGCCCTTGGGGTGCAGAAGATATAATAGGTTTTCTATATTTTACCACAAAAAATATTAAAATACAAAAAAAGAGACTATTTTCAGCCTCTATATATTTTATATTCTCAGAATTTTATAAATTCTTTTTCATTATTTGAATTTTTATTATTTTCTTTGTTTAAAGTATATGAAATATACCAAGCATTTAATCATATAAAAAGTATAAAAGCTCAAATTGTATAAGCTATTAATTGAGGGGCAAATATAACTACTAATCAGAAAATTATTAATCAAGTTGGTATCTTTGGAAAATTTGTCATAATATTATTTTTAATTATTAATAAAACTATTATAATACTAAAAATTTAATTTTCAAATAAAAATTATGATAAAAATATATATATTTGCAGATAGTTATAAAATTTATGAAAAAGCAATTTGAGAGTATGAAAAAAGATTATGAAAAGAAATTAAAATTGAAAAATTAAAACCTTTTAAAAATAATAATTCTACTTTAGTAATTCAAAAAGAAACTGAAGTTTTACAAAAATTTTTAGAAAAAGATAAGGCTTTTAAAATTATTCTTTCTCCTGAATGAAAAAAATTTAATACTCAAAAATTTTATGAATATATTGAAAATAAAAAACAAATTTTTTGAAATATAAGTTTTTTTATTGGTGGAGCAAATGGGTTAGATTATAAAAATTTGAAAAAATATTCAGATTTAGAATTGAGTTTATCAGATTTTACTCTTCCCCACTCTCTTGCTTTGCTTGTTTTAGTAGAGCAGATTTATAGATTATCTATGATAAAAAAATGAACTAGTTATGATAAATAAAAAATAAATAAAAAATGAAAAATATAAAAAATAAAATAATTATAGAATTAGAAAAAAATGAAATTCCCAATTTAGAGTTTCTTTTTAGTGAAGAAGTTTTAGAAGTAGCTGAAGTAGTATTGCTAGATTTTTTGAAAGAAGAAAAAAGAGAATTTGAAGAAAAACTAAAATTTAATAATAGTGAAATAACTTTTGATTTATTTGAGGAAGAATCAAAATTAAATTATTTTTGGTCATTATTAAATCACCTTAATTCAGTCAAATCAAGTGATAAAGTTAGAAAAATTATAGAAAATCTTGAGCCAAAACTAACAGAATTTGGTAATGAAGTTGCTTATAATAAGAGGTTTTTTGAAATGTTTAAATATTGTTTAGCTAATTGCAAGTTAGATGAGGAACAGAAAAAAATAATAGAAGACACTATTAAACATTTTAAAATTAGGTGAATTAATCTAGATAAAAATAAACAAGAAGAATTAAAAAAAATAAGTTCTCAGTTGTCAGAATTAACAACAAAATTTTCTAATAATGTATTAGACTCAGAAAAAGAATTTGAATATTTTCTTGAAACTGATGAATTTTTGAAAGAATTTCCAGAATCTGATTTAGAAAATTCAAAAAATTTAGCTGAAAAAAAATGAAAAAAATGATATGCTTTTGATTCAAGTTCATCTAGTTATATTTCTATTTTAAAATATTGTTCTAATTCAGAAGTTAGAAAATATTTTGTTGATGCTCATTCTAGTTTTGCATCAAATTGAAAATATGATAATAGAGAGAATGTACTAGAAATTATTAATTTAAAAGATAAAAAAGCTAAATTATTAGGATATAAAAATTTTGCTGAACTTTCTCTTGAATTTAAAATGGCAGAATCACCAGAACAAGTTATAGATTTATTATCAGATTTAAGTCAAAAAGCTAAACCAAAAGCAGAAAAAGAAATTGAAGAAATTAAAAAATATTTTGAATTGAAAGAATTAAATTCTTGGGATATGGCTTATTACTCAAGAATTTTAAAAGAAAAAAAATATAATTTAGATGACAAAAAATTAAAGCAATATTTTGAATTTGAAAATACAAAAAAAGAACTTTTTAATACAGTAAAAAAACTATATTGAATTGAAATGAAAAAAATAGATTTTGAGTGAAAATATGATGATAATATAGAATTTTATGAGGTATACAAAGAGTGAAATTTTATTAGTTATTTTATTTGAGATTATTTTTTCAATCCAGATAAAAGATCTTGAGCCTGGGCAGATGAACTAAGAAATAAATTTTGAAATAAAAAAAACATAATTGCTAATGTTATGAGTTTTGTTAAATCAAAATCTTGACCAACTCTTTTAACTCTGTGAGAAGTAACTACACTTTTTCATGAATTTTGACATGCACTTCATTGAATGATGTCTAGAAGTAAATATTCAGATTTGTCATGATTTTGAGTTGAATGGGATTTTGTAGAATTGCCTAGTCAGATAATGGAAAAATGGGCTAGTGATGATTTAACTATAAAAAATGTTGCTAAGCATTATAAAACTTGAGAAAGTTTATCTAATGATTTATTTGATGCATTAAAAAGATTAAATAAATTCTGAACTGGAAATTTTGTTTTATGACAAAATATTTATTCAGTTACAGATATGATGTTTTATAGTTGAGAAAAATTTAAAAATATAGAAGATTTAGATAAAAAATATTTAGAAAAAGTTAATAAATTATCTATTTTTAAAAAATCAGAAAATTATAAAGCCTATTGTAGTTTTTCTCATATTTTTGCATGATGATACTCAGCAGGATATTATTCTTATATGTGGGCAGATATTTTAGTAGATGAAATTTGGGCAGAGTTTAAAAAGAATTGAGTTTTTGATAAAGAAACAGCAATAAAATTTGAAGAAAAAATTTTATGAGCTTGAAGTATAAAAAAAGCAAAAACTATGTTTGAGGAATTTATGTGAAGGTGAGTTAGTATTGAAGCATTTTTAGAAGAAAAAGGATTGAAATAAAAAAATATCAGAATATATTCTGATATTTTTTTATTTTATGTAACCTTTTGCAAATTTATTAGTTAAAGCTACAAATTCTGAGATATTTTCTAATTCACCTCATTCAAGTAATACTGCTTGATTATAAGCATAATTCATTAAATCTTTTAATTTTTTAGATTTTAAATCTTTTTTAAATTCCTTTTTCATTTCTTTAAGTAAAGAATTATTTGGATTTAATTCTAAAATTCTTTTTTGAGTTGGAACTGGTTGTCCCATTGCTTTCATCATTTTTTCGATTTGTGGATCAATTCATCACTTTGGAGTTTTTAGTGCTCATAAAGCATCTCATAAACTAGAATTTAATTCAACTTTTTCAATTTTTTCTGCTCAAATTGTATTTTTTGTTAATTCAAGTAGATCTTTAAAATCTTTTTTTGCTTTTTCTTCTTTTTTCTTATCTTCTTCAGTTTTTTCTTTTAATTCAATATCATCACTTGTAATTGATTTTAATTTAGAATCCTTATATTCAGTTAATGTTTGAACTATAAAGCTATCAATATGATCAGTTAAAAGCAAGACATCAACATTATTTTCTTTAAATTGAGCTAAATAAGGACTGGCTAAAACTTCTGCTTCAGATTTTCAAGTTATATAATAAATAGTTTTTTCTTTCTTCTTTTCTTTTTTTCAATCTATTTCTACTTCAATTTCTTTTTCAGGAGCTTTTTCTAAGTATTCATCTAAACTAATTTTTTTATTTTCATTTAATGATTTAAAAGTTAATATTTCAGCAATACTTTCTTTTAGTTCTGGTTCATAATGAATTCATTCCTTTAATATCTCACCATAATTTTCTAAAAATTTAGCATAATTTTCTGGTTCTTTTCTAGACATTTTTTTCAATTCTGAGATTACTTTTTTAACTAATGCTTTTTTAATTTTATCTAGTGTAGCATTAGATTGTAACATTTCTCTTGAAATATTTAAAGGTAAATCAGAAGTTTCAACAACTCAACTTACAAATCTTAACCAAACTGGTAATAATTCTTTAGCATTCTCTAAAATTAAAACATTTTGAACATAAAGTTTTGGACCATATTCTTGATTTGGATCTCTTAAATCTTTAAACATATTTTTTTCAAGAGGTACAAAAAGTAAAGTTTTATAACTTACCATTCATTCAACACTTGAGTGAATATGACAAAGAGGTTTGTTGAAATCCATTGAAATAGATTTATAAAATTCTTGATATTCTTCTTCTTTTACAGAGTTAGCACCTTTTTTCCAAATAGCAGTTGTTTCATTTACTTGTTCATATCAAAAATCTTTATTTGGTTCTTTTTTCTTTTCTTCATCAGTTCTTGTATCAATTTTTTTCATCATAATTGGTACTCAAACATAATTAGAATATTTTTTAACTAATTCTCTAATTTTCCAATCTTCTAAAAGTTCTTTATTTGCTTCATTTATAAAAATTTTTATTTCAGTTCATCTTCCTTTTTTTATAGTTTCTTTAATTTCATATCCTGTTTTTCAGTCACTAATCCATTTATATGCTTTGTCTCCATTATTAGCAGAATTAGAAGTAACTTCAACTTTATCAGCAACCATAAAAGCAGAATAAAAACCAACACCAAATTGTCCAATTAAATTATGGTCTCAATTCTCTTTTGCAGCTTTTAATTTTTCCACAAACTCTTTTGTACCAGATTTTGCAATAGTACCAAGATTTTTTTGTAATTCTTCTTTAGTCATTCAAATACCATTATCTGAAACAGTAATAGTTCCCTCTTTTTTATCTATATCAATTTTGATTTCAAATTTTTCACCTTCTTTTAGAAAGTTAGTATCAGTAATAGATTTTAATCTAGCTTTATCAATAGCATCACTTGCATTAGAAATAATTTCTCTTAGAAATATTTCTTTATTAGAATATATTGAATGAGTTAGAAGCTCTAAAATTCTACCAGTTTCAGCTTCAAAATTATGTGTTTTTTTCATAGTTTATTTTAGTTAAAAATTAAATAACTCTCTCTGCCTTACAGGCATCTCTCTCTTTTCAAGAGAAAGGGATAAGGTGTAAAAATAGCACCTAAAATATTTAAGTGCTAAAATAATATTCAAATTTTCATTTTTGTCAAAAAAAAGAACTATTTTTTTAGTTCTTAATATTTTTCAAAATAAATATTTTCTTTATTTATTCAGTTTTCTGTTAATTTAGAAATAGCAGATTCTACCATAGATGGAGCTCCACAGATATATGATTCATTAATATTTTCTAAATTTTCTTTTGTTAAATATTCTGTTACATATCATTTTTTTGATTCTTCTGACTCTTCCCTGCTTAAATAAATTTGGAATTTAAAATTTATAAATTTTTTTGATAATTTTTCTAAATTTTCTTTGTAAAAAATATCTTCTTCTTTTCTTATTCAAAAAAGTAGTATATATTCTGATTTATCTCATCTTTCAAGTCAAGCAACTATTTGATTATATAAAGGAACTAATCCTGTTCAAGTTCATATAAAAAGTTTATTGTTATCTTCTTGTTTTAATACAAAATGACCTGCTGGTCATACTCAATTAAATTCATCTCATATTTCTGCATCACAAAGCATAATACTACCTCATCTTCATCAATTTTCTTTTTTGACTCTTTTAATTATAAGTATTGAATTATTTCAATCTTGTTCTAATAAAGAATAAGCTCTACCTCAGATTTTAGGCAAAATAAAAGTAATAAACTGTCCTGGTTTTATTTCAAATTTTTCACTACATTTATAGTGAATTTCAAAAACATCAGGAGTTAAGTTTATTTTTTTTATTATTTTAAAGCTTTTCATCATAAGAAAAATTTTTATATTACAAAATCATCATCCCAAGTTCAATGTAGGTTACATTTTGTTTGAACTTTATATGTTCCTTCCTTTAAATCAGAAACAGGAAAAGTAATTTTTGGTTCATCTTCATGAGTTAATTCAAAATTTTTAACTCTTAATAATCCAGCTTTTGTATACATTAAAACATCTACAGATTCAATTAAATGAACTTCTTGCATAGGATGCTCTATTTCTCTACCAATAGTTATAACTACATTTTCTCCATCAATAGTTGCTATTGGTTGGTGTTTTTCTCATTGTTTTGTTAAACTTATCATATTTGTTTTATTAATTTATAAAACAGAAGGCTAAAGCATTCTGTTAATTGTGTTTATTATAACTTTTTTTAAATAAAAGTGAAATTTTTATTTATATAAATAATTTCAAATTACAAATTTATCTACTATTTTTTCTAAAATTTTATAAATTATATCATTAACTCATCAATCTATAATTATTTCTTTTTTATAAAATCATCTAATATATTTTATTTTTTCTTCCATATGGGGAATAAATTTTTGTCATCCTTTTCAAGGTTCTACAGTCATAATCTGAATAAAATCAAATTCATCAAGATTATCATTAAATCAATTTTTTGAAAAAATATCAATTCAAGTTATTGGATTAATAGCTAATCAAACCTTAATATTTCTTTTTTTTAATTTTTCTATAAAATTATTAGTTTCTCACTTTTTATAAAATTTACTTTCAATATGAAAAGAAACAGATTCTATATTATTAAAATTTTTATAATAATTAAAAAATATTTCAGCATTTTCAACCATAAAATGTAAGTGAAGTTTATATTTTCATAAATTTAGATTTTTCAAAAAAAATGGAGAAATATTTGATAAGTTTTTTACAAAATATCAATCCATAATATCAATATGAATATTTTTAATATCATATTTTGATAAAATATTTTTTATTTCACTTTCTGTTTTATTTAAAATTGATAATTCTATTTTATTAAAATCTAGCATTTTTTATTTTCATAATGAGATATTTTTTCTATTCTTTTTAAATGTTTTCATTTATCAATAAATTCTGTTTCTAACCATAATTTAATTATTTCAATTAATTCATTTTCTTCTATAAATCTTGCTCATAAAGATAATATATTTGAATTATTATGTAATTTAGATAATTTAATAATTTCTTTATTTCATCAATAATATACTACTGCTCTAATTCAAATTATTTTATTTGCAGCTATTGCTTCTCCTTGTCATGAACCTCAAAGTATTATTCAAAGATTATGTTCTAAATCCTCAGTCACTTTTTCTGCACAAGGAATTATATAATCAGGATAATCATCATCTTCAACATACTCATATGGTCAAATATCTTCAAATTTTATTTTCTTATTTTTTAAATAATCTATGATTTTATTTTTCATCTCAAATCAAGCATGATCACTAGCAATATAAATCATAATTTTAATTTTATATAATTAATACTAATATAGTATATTTCTTAAAATTTTTTGCAAGAAAAAAAGTAAAAATTAATTTTTACTTTTTATTTCAACAATAAATACAATAATGCCATTCTTACAGGAACTGCATTTTCTGCTTGTCTGAAGAATGCACAATTTGGTAATTCATCAACTTCTATTTTTACTTCATTTACTCTTGGAAGTGGATGTAATATTGTGATATCAGTGTTTCAATCTAATACATCTAAATCTAATATAAAATCATTTTTTAATTCTTCATATTCAGATAGATCTGGAAATCTTTCTTTTTGGATTCTAGTTACATATAATACATCACAATTTTTTATTCAGTTTTTATAGTCAGTAGTTTCAGAATATTTAATGTTTTTTTCTTTTAAAAATTTTGTAACTTTTTCAGGCATTCATAGACCTTCTGGATTAATAAAAACAAATTCAATATTATTAAAAAGTCACATTAAGAAAACTAAAGAATGTGTTGTTCTTCAATATTTTAAATCTCAAACTAAAGCAATTTTTAAATTATCTAGTTTTTTTCTTTCTTTTAATATTGTATATACATCAAGAAGTGCTTGAGTAGGATGTTGATGTGGACCATCTCATGCATTAATTACAGGTTTTTCTATTGCATTAGCTGTAGTCTTTACTGAATAACTTTCTGGATGTCTCATTACAATAATATCAGCATATTTTTCAATCATTTTTGCATTATCTTCTAGAGTTTCTCATTTTGATAAACTAGTAGCTGTAGAATCAGAAACTGTTAAAACTTTTCATCATAATCTAAGCATAGCTGATTCATGAGATAACCTTGTTCTTGTAGAAGGTTCATAAAACATTGAAGCTAAGATTTTTCATTTTAATGGTTCATCATTTTTTTCTCAAGTTAGATATTTTTCCATTTCTCTAGCAGTAGAAAAAATTAAATCAAGATTTTCTCTATTAAATTGTTTTGTGTGTAAAATATCTTTAAATGGTAATTTTTGTACCCCAAGGGCACTTGTTTCACTGCGCATATTATTATTATTTATTTTTTAAAATAGCCTTTTTTAAATCTTTTACCACCATAACAGTTCAATCTTGGATAAAAGAACTTAAAAGTTGTAAAGAAGTAGCTCAAGCTTTTAGCATATTTACTCAGCTTTGGCCTTCTTGTCATTTTTCATCATAACCTATTCAACCAACTCAAATAATTACAATATCTTTATCTAAAAATTCTCTTAATTTTTTAACTGTTTTAAGAGAAATTTCTTGAATTTGTTTTCAACTTGCTCAACCTGTAATTATTTGTCAAGAAGGAGTTTTTATTTTAGTTTTTTGTTTATGAGAATGTTCTTTTGCAGTATTAGTTGCAATTACTCAATCTAATCATTTTTGCTTATATTTATTAAAAATTCAAGCTAAAGATCTTAATCATTCTATTGTTCAATCTTCAGGATTTTTAGGATTTTGACTTAATGGTGAAATTTTTACAAATAATAATTTTCTCTCTATATTAAATTTTTTTGATAAATCTTTATTATATTTAGTTAATTCTTCTAAAATATTTCATACTTCTGATTGTAAAGAACAAACTCAAGCTTGATTAGGACAACTAACATTTATTTCAAAAAAATCTACATAAGGATATAAAGCTAGCATTTCATCTTTAAATTCATCAATTTTTTCTTCTGGCTTTGTTTTTAAACTATTACATAAATTAGCTCCAAGAGGAACTTCTGGCATCATATTTTCTTGTTTTCTTTTTTCTAGCATTTTTACAACCTCCTCTAATCAAGGGCCAGGTAATCACATTCAATTAACAACTCAGTCAGAAAATCTAAAGATTCTTTTTTTAGAATTTCCATCTTGAGAATATTTTGTTATTCAACCTAAAGTTATTGAACCAAAACCAAATGCTTCCCAAAATTTAAGTCAAACAGGTTCTTTTGTAAATCATGCTGCTAATCAAACAGGATTTTTAAATTCAACATTTCAAATTTTAAAAGCTAAATTTTCTTCTGCTTCTACATAAGTAGATTTTTTAATTTTATTCAAAACCCATTTATTATTTTCCAATTTTTCTGAAGTCCACATAGCAAAATGATGAAAAAATTCTGGATTTATATTTGGTATTTTTGTAAAATTAAAAATTTTATGAATTGTTTTAAGCATATTGTAAAGTTAACATTATATTCCCCTCCTTTATAAGGGAGGGGTTAGGGGTGGGTTCTTAAACTATAGACCATTCTATTTTTTCTCCATTTTTAAATGGTACAACATCTCAATACTTTTCTGGAATAATAAATTCTTTTTTTTCTAAAGTAATAGCTTTTTCAGGAATACTTCTTAAATCTTCTCAATTATTTAAATTATAAATATTTATTGCATTTTCAGTTAAGAATTTTTGTAAATTATCTAAACTATTATTTTTATCAAAAAGTTCAGCTAATAGTTGTAAAGCAACTGGAGATGTAAAAACTCAAGCAGAACAGTGAGAATATTCTTTTGCATTTTGAGGATGTGGAGCTGAATCACTACCAAACATTACTTTTGGATTTCAGCTTAAAGCAAGTTTTAATAATGCTTCCCTATCTTCTGGTCTTTTTGCAATTGGTTTACAAAAAAGGTGAGGTTCTAGCATTCAACCAGCAACATCATCTAGTGTTATATATAGATGTTGAAGTGTAATTGTAGCAAATAAATTATCATATTTTAAGACTAATTCAGCACTTTCTTTAGTTGTAATATGTTCCATAATTATTTTTAATTTTGGAAAAGTTTTTGCTAATTCTTCATAAATTGGAACAAAGTTTTTTTCTCTATCCATTACAAAATCATTAGTTTCTCAATGAATATTTAGAATAATTCCTAAATCAGACATATTTTGAAATATTTTTTTAGATTTTTCAGATAATAAATCTTTTGCTCAACCTTCAGAATTTGTAGTGATTCCAGCAGGATATAACTTTATAGAAAGTATTTCTCAAGATAATTCTTCTAAATTTTGCATGGTCAATTCTTCATGAAAAAAAACTGTCATATAAGGATTAAATTTTTCTCATTTAGTAGCTTCTAAGATTCTTTTTCTATAACTTTTAACATCTTCTAAAGTTTTTACTGGAGGCACTAGATTTGGCATAATAACTGCAGATGAAAAATCTTTTGCAGTAAGTGGAGCAACAACATTTAACATTTCATTATCTCTTAAATGTAAGTGCATATCAAGAGGTGAATTTAGTGTAATTTTCATAGGTATTTATTTAAAAAATATTATCTCATACTTTCAACTAATTCATTCCATTCATTCTTTGGTTTAACAGAAATTAAAGCATCTTTTGCTAATTTTGGATAATCTTTTCTGTTTTCTTCTGGAGTATTTTCATCATAATAAAGTTCAAAAACTGGTGGTTTGTAGCAATATAATAATGGAACTCAGTTAAATGTTTCTCAACCATTTCTATTTCCAAAACAAGTAACAGCTACTACTTTTCATCATAATTCTTCAACTAACTTTGTCATTTTAACAATTGTTGAACCTGCTGAAATAATATCTTCTGATAAAATAACTTTTTTTCATTTTAAATCTATATCATGTCTTTTCAATTTCATATTATCTCAATCTTTTTCAGTATAGATTGATTTTCAATAAATTCACAAAGCATTGGATAAGTGAGAAGAAATTCTAACACTTCACATTTGAGCTCATAATATTACATAATCATCAATATTTTCTTCTATAAAAATATTATTTTTTACTAATTTATCTCTTAATTCAAAAGAAATTTTTTGTAATATTCTAGGATATCTTTCCAAAATTCAAATATTAACATAAGCATTTGAATATAATCAGCTAGCTAATTTACAATATTTTCAGTTTTCTGGTCTTAAATAAATTACTCAAATATATTTTAAAATTTCTTCCCAATTATTAGAATACAATTTTTGTTGTAAAATATTGTTATTTGTTTTTTTGTGTTCAGAATTCTCTATTTCTTCTAAAATCTTTTCTACAACTTCTACAGGATTTTTACTTTGTGTTATTGGTCTTCAAATTACTAAATTATCACTTCAATTTATAATTGCTTCTGCTGGAGTTTTTACTCTTTGTTGGTCATCTCACTTAATTTTTTCTAGTCTTATTCAAGGAGTCATTGTTATAAAATCTTCTCCAAATACTTCTTTTATGATAGCAGATTCTTCAGCTGAACAAACTACTCAATCAACTCAAGCTGATTTAGCTATTCCTGCTAATTTCAAAACTGTATCTTTTGAATTAGTTTCATAAATACTTGAAGTATCTTCAGAATTTAAAGAAGTTAAAGCTGTAATTGCTAGAATTTTTAAATCATCTAGTCATAAATCTTTTTTAGCTTGCATTAATTTTGTTAAAGCAACTTCTCAATTACTTGCATGAACTGTTAAAAATTTAGTTTTTGAAGCAAATCAAGAATTTTTTAATTGTTTTAAATAGTTCACGACAGTATTTCAAATATCATGAAATTTTGGGTCAAGCATAAAAAAAGCACTAGTATCATTGAATAACTGGTAAAGTCATTCAAATCATACAAGAGCTATTAAATCATTAACCTTATAAACAATTTTATTAGAATTTATTGAACTAGAAATTTTAGAAACAAAATCTTTTGCTTGTTCTTTATTCATATTATCCAAAGCAATCACTAACTTTTTCATTTTTTATAAATTAATATTAAATATAATACATTAGATTTAATTTATTCAAAATTAGACTATTTGCAAAAATATTTTATTTTTTATGTTAAAAAGTTAAGATTATTTTTTATTTTACTTATTTTATAAAAATATTATATTATATATAAGTAGAATTTAATTTTAAAATATGCGCAGTAAAACAAGTGCCCTTGGGGTAAAAGAAGATAATATTAAATTTCAAGTGTTAGAAAATTTTTGAGTAGAAAATAATAATGTTTCTAATTTTTATTGATATATAAGAATTGGTGACTTTATTTTGGAGGATGCAAAGCATCATAAGAAAGTTATAGAAAATGCTAAAGTTTGAATTAGTATTTATTGAGTGAATGATTTATCAGAATTAAATACAAAAAATATTATAGTAGTTGTTCCAGCTTTGACTGGTACAGCTAAAGTTTTTTCTGTTATTTCAAGTCAATGAGATTGATGGGCAAATATTTATTGAAATCCTTGAAATATTTTAGATCCAAATGAAAATATAATAATAGGTTTAGATTATTTTGGTGGTCCATATGATAGTTCTGCTCCAGATAAACATAATTTGGATTTTTATCCTGTTCCTCCTGAAAAACAAGTTGAGGCTTGGAAAAAAGCATTAAAAAAATTAAAAATAGAAAATATTTATACTCTTTTTGGTGGTTCAAATTGAGGATGACATATTCATAGTTGGTTATTTTCAAATGATTTAATACCTAAAAAACTTATTCCAGTTGCAGGTCCAATAGCCCCAACTCTAGATGCCAGAGAATTTTTTAGTTATCAAATAGATTTTTTAAAATATAGGGAAAATATCAGTGAAAGATTAAGATTAAATTTAGAAAAATTTAAAGATATATCAAAAATTTATGATTATTTAATAGAATCTATTCAAAAAGAGATAAATGAATGTATAGAAAATTGGGATGACAAAAAAGCAATAAAAATAGCAAGAGAAATATGATTTTTGAGATTTTTAAATCCAACATTTTTTGATAGATTTTATTTTGATAAAGCTTGAAAAGAATTAAATTTTGAAGAAGCTAAACAGAATGTGTCTAATTATTTTATAAATGAATGAATAAAATTTGAACAAAGATTTTCAATCCCTTCTTTAATTTTATTATCTGAATCTATTGCTCATGCTAATAGAATTTCTCCCAAAAAATATGTAGAAAAAATACCAAAATCAGTAGATTTAATAATAGTTTCAATAGAAGATGACAATTTATTTAGTTCAATTTCTATGGTTGAATATTTCAAAGAAGTTAAAAATTTAAGAAATAAAAAACATCACACTTGAAAGACTGAAATTTTGATTTTAAAATCAAATGAGCAAACAAAAAAAGCATGACATGATGCTTTCTTATGGCCAGATCAAATGCAAATAATTTCTGATATGATAAGATATTTTGGTGATCTTTATGATAGCTCTACTCCTTATAAACATAATTTAGATTTTTATACTATGTCTCCTGAAAAATAGTTAAAGCTTGAAAAAAAGTATTAAAAAAATTAAAAATTTTCTATTATGGTGATGATTTGCTAAATCTAAAGCTAAACTAATAAATTCAGAAAAACATTTAGTTTTAGAAACTAGTCATCCAAGTCCACTTTGAAGTTATAGAGGTTTTTTATGAAGTAATTGTTTTTGAGAATGTAATGAATATTTGAAAGAAAAATGAATTTGAGAAATTATTTGGTAAATAAATTCAATTGACTAATTATCAAATATTGTTATTATATTGTTAAATATACTGAAAAATACCTGAGGAGGATAATATGAAAATATTTTTAAGTATTGTGTTTTATATTTTTGGAACCATAGCAATTTGGTATCAATCAAATATAATGTTACAATCTACTCAAGGTGTAATTTTGAGTATGTTTTTAACAAGTGGTATGTTTTTCTTTTATCTTTTTATAAATACTATTAAAGTTTATAAAAGAGAAAAGAATTTAACAAATTTAAATTCATTAATTATGTATGGTTATGCAGTAATAGCATACACTATATATTCTATTATATATTTATATAATAGTGATAGATTTATGATGAAATTATTTGATTATATAAATTTAATTTTGATATTGCTATCAATAATTATAATTTATTTTTTAAATATATCTTTATCAAAAGTTTTACCCTCTATAGTAAAAGTAATACCTCAATTAGTATTTACAATTACAATCTTAATAGAAGGTAATAATGGGGTATCTGAGGTACTAATAATAAGTTTTCACTTTATTACTTTACCAAGATTATTCTATAACTTCATCATTTTTAAAGAAAATAAAACTGATGAAAATAAGTTTATGTTCATATCTGAATTACTTAATGAAGTAAGTTGGATTTTAGTAACTATAGCTTATTATTTAGTTTGAATATGGATTTTATTCCATATTCATTCTTTTTTTATTTCAAAAAAAACTAGAAAAATAAATTTTCTAGGTTTTTTATTTAGAGAAACTATGCTTCTTCTTTTTGTTCTCTTTCTTGAGCAAAATCAATTCTTAATTCTCTACCATCAATTTCTTTACCATCCATAGCTTCTTTAGCTGCAGATGCATCTTCTACTGAAGTAAATTCAACAAATCCAAAACCTTTAGATCTACCAGTTTCTCTGTCAGTAACAATTCTAACAAAAGCAACTTCACCAAATTCTTTGAAGATATCTTTTAAATCTTGCCATCTTAGGTTCCATGAAAGGTTACCTACAAATAATTTATTTGTTTCCATTTTTAAAAAAGGATAAATTTTAAAATATAATGCAAACTCTCTCCAAAATATGAATACCAATTTAACATTAAAACAAGTATATACTAGTTTTTTATTAATGCAAATTTTTTTTGGCTTTTTGATGCAATTTTAATATAATAAGAATGATTAACTAATAATAACTCTTTCTGTATCTTACTCTTTTCAAGAGCAAGAAAGCTACACTGTACTTATTTTCAGAATATTTAGTATACTTTGCTCTTGTAAAGAGTAAATGTCCGTTAGGACAAAAGAGTTATTAAATTGTTAAATACTTATATATAAAAATTATGCTTAAAAATATTCTTAAAAAAATTCCTAAAAATCCTTGAATTTATCAATTTTTTGATAAAAACTGAAAAATAATTTATATATGAAAATCTGTAAATTTATTTTCAAGAGTTAATTCTTATTTTAACTGAAAAAGTAAACTAAATTTTGCTAAACAAAAAATGGTAGAAAAAATAGTTGATATAAAAACTATAATAACTAATAATGAAACTGAAAGTTTAATCCTTGAAACTAGTCTAATTAAAGAGCATCTTCCAAAATATAATATTTTGATGAAAGATTGAAAAAATCATATTTATATAAAAATAACTACTTGAGATTTTCCAAAAATAATAAAAACTAGATTTAAAACAAAAGATTGAGAATATTTCTGACCATATATTTCTTCAAATGATGTAGAAAATATTTTAAAAGTTCTTAAAAAAATTTATGGATATTGAGTAGCTAATAATAATCTTTATAAAAGTCAAAACTCTTACAATTTAGATAAATACTTATTTGAATGAGATGAAAAAAATAAATCTGAAGAAGAAATAAAAAAATTATATTTTGAAAAATTAGAAAAAATAAAGAAATTCTTAAAATGAGATTATAAACAAGTAATAGCAGAATTAAGAGAACAAATGATGGATTTTGCTATGAATCATGAATTTGAAAGAGCAGATGTAATTAAAAAACAAATTGAAAGTATTGAAACCCTCAATGAAAAACAAATTGTCAGAGATTGAATTATTTGAAATTTTGATATAATTAATTATTTAGAAAAATTTGATAAAATATTTATTTGAAAATTAGAAATTAGAGATTCTAAAATTATTGGTTTTTATCCTTTTGAAATAGAGAATAATTTACAAGAAGATATTGACACTATTTTAGAGAATTTTATTAAAAATAATTTAATTACTTCCCTTTTATCTAATCCTGATTCTAAAAAACAAATAATTATTTGCTCAAAAAATATAAAATTAAAAGAAGAAATTTTTTCTAAAATAAAAATAGAAAATCCTAAAAAATGAACAAAAAATGATTTATTAAAACTTTGTTATAAAAATGTTTATGAATTTGCTTACAAAAAACACATTACAAGTTTATCTACAAAATGATTTACAAAGCAAAATATGAAAAATCTACTTCATATTTTAGGTTATTCAAGAATAAATAAAGATATTATTTTTGAATGTAATGATATTTCTCATCTTTCTGGAACTCATACTGTAGCTAGTAGGTCAGTTATTGAAAATTGAAAAACTGCTAATTCAAAATATAAAAAATTTAAAATAAAAAATCTTGAAGAATGAAAAATTGATGATTTTAATTCAATGAGAGAAATTATGGAAAGGAGACTTCTTGAGGTTGAAAAAATGAATTTCATTCCTGATTTAATAATTATTGACTGAGGAAAATGACAATTAAGTAGTGTGGTAGAAATATTGGAAAAAACACTAGTAAGCCCTCACTTAATCTCTCCCAAAGGGAGAGAAATAGCACAAAATTTGCAATTAGTTTGATTAGCTAAAAAAGAAGAAGAATTATTTACTTTGAAAAATTGAGAATTTTCTAAAATTATTTTAGAAAAAGATTCTGCTGAATTAAGACTAGTACAAAAAATTAGAGATGAAGCACATAGGTTTGCAATAACTTTTAACAGAAATTTAAGAATCAAATCAATGAAAAAAAATATTTTAGAAAGCCTACCTTGATTTGGAATAATAAGTAGAAAAAAAATTATTAAAAATTTTGGTTCAGTAGAAAATTTAAAAAATATTCCAAAATCAGAATTAGAAAAATTTTTAAATAAAACACAAATTGAAACTTTAGAAAATCATTGATTAATATAATCTAAAAACTTGCAATAATAGCAAAAATAATTAAAATAAAATTAATATTTTAAACATATAAATTATGCCTAAAAAAAATAAAGCAAAAAAACAATTTAAAACTGAAGATGTTCAAGTTTTTAAACAGTTCAAAAAACAACAATTATTTAAACAAATAACTTTTGTTTTTGCAGCTATGGTTATTGGTTTTGGGATAAATTCTTTTGTTCTAGATTGAGATTTTTGAAATAATCTAAAAGCCAACTTGCTAGAAACAAAACAAAATCAAAGTATAGAAAAAAAAGCTGATTTATATATTGAGAAAACTGATTGAAAAGATAGTAATTTGATGAAATTAATTGCTTGAGAAAATATAGATAATGTAAAAACACTTTCTTTTAGTTTTACTTATAATCCTGAAGATGTTGAAATTCAAGATATTTTTCCAAATGTAGATACTTCAAGACTTGAAAATGAGAAAGGTATAACAACTTTTATAATTAATTTTGAAAACTCTAAGAAAATTAAAATTTGAGAGGAAATTATAAACTTCTATGTTTCTAAGAAATTAAATACAAGTCAAAATCTAAATCTAATAAATGCTAATTTCACTGATTCAAATAATTCAAAATATGATTTAACTACTAGCTGAATAATTTTCTAATATGTTATATGATACTCATTGCCATCCTAATCTGGCAAAAAATAAAAATAAAACTGAAATTATAAATAACTTTTTGGAAAAAAATCCAGAAGGTTTTTTAAATATAATTGGAACAGATTTGGAAAAATCTAAAAATGTAATTGAATTATCAAAAAAAAATAATAGAACTTTTTGTAGTATATGAATTCATCCTTGTGATGTATATTGATTAGATTTAGAAAAAACTATAAATTCATTAGAGAAATTATATCTAGAAAATAAAGAAAAAATTGTAGCAATATGAGAATGTGGACTTGATTATTATTGGGAAAAAGATAAAAAAGAAGAGCAAAAAATGTTCTTCAAAGCTCAAATAGAATTAGCAAAAAAATATAATTTACCTATTATTGTTCATAATAGAGACTCAAAAGATGATGTTTTAGATATTTTAAAAGAAACAAATTTTAAAAATTTTATATTTCATTGTTATTCAGAAAATCTTGAATATGCAAAAAAATTACTAGAATTATCTCCAAATTGTAAAATTAGCTTTTCAGGAATAGTAACATTTAAAAATGCAAAAGAAATACAAGAAACAGCTCAAAATATACCTTTAAAAAGTATACTAGTAGAAACTGATTCTCCTTATCTAACACCAACTCCTTATAGATGAAAAGAAGAAAATGAACCAGCTTTTACAAAATATGTTCTTAAAAAAATTATAGAACTTAGAGAAGAAGATTCAGAAATAATAGAAAAACAAATTTTTGATAATAGTTTAGAAATTTTCAATATTAAAAAATAGTAAAAATTTATTTTTACTATTTTTTGTTTATTTTTTTAAACTCTTTAACACTACAAAAAGTTTCTTTAAATCATTCAGCATCACCATAATCTGCAAAATATTCTTCCCAATCATGAGATCATGATTTTTTTCTTGCATGCTTTATTGGACACCAGTATTTTTCAGTTCTTCAGGCTATTTCAGTTGCATATTGAAACAATCAATTAACATAAGAACAATAAATACAATCTAGTTTTTGAATCCAATTAAGATATGCTAATTGTTTTCTATCAAAAACAATATAATCAGATCTTTTTGCTAAAGGTATTTTATATAATCTAATTGCAGTATTTTGGTAAATAAAAAGAGATATATCTAAAATAATTGAAGGTATAAGCATAAACCAAATAAAAGGAAAAGATATTAATTCTCTTATTTCTGCAGTAAATATAGTTTCCCAAGCAGATTTTCTTGATTTTTTAAATTCCTTAATCTTTCAAGAATTCCAAATAATTTTTCTTCATTCTATTTTAAAACCATATTTTTCCTTTGCTTTTTCGTATTCTAAATATAACTCCTCTTTTTTATTTTTTATATCTTCTAATATTTGATTTATTCTTGATTTCATATTTTATAATTATATTAAGTTTTAATAAAAATAATTATACAACTTTTTAGTCTTTTTTCAAACTTTCTTAAAAAAACTTTTTACTTTTTCTGTAAAAGATTATTATAATAATAAATAAGGAGAAATATTTTATTATTTTAGTTTTACTAAAGATGAAAACATTTTGGAGTTTTATTCTAATTTTAGTTTGAATAGTTATATGATACTATGTATTTAGTAATGCATATATAGCACTTGCAATTTGAATTGGTCTATATATGGCTATAAATATTGGTGCTAATGATGTAGCTAATAGTGTTGGGCCTGCTGTTGGTTCATGAACAATTACAGTAAAACAAGCAGTTATTATTGCTGCAATTTGAAATTTTTCATGAGCAGTAATAGCATGATGAGATGTTGTAAAAACAATAAAAAAATGAATAATTGATATTTCTTGAATGACTACAACTTTTGGTAGTCAATGAGCTGAAGTTTTTGTAATAGTAATGCTATCTGCATTATTATTAGCTGCTTTATGGTTAACTATTGCAACATTATCTAAAGCTCCTGTTTCAACAACACATTCTATTGTAGGTTGAATTATGTGAGCATGAATTGCAGCATTATGATTTGAAGCTGTATCATGGGAAACAATGTGAAAAATTGCAGCTTCATGGGTGACTTCACCAGTTTTATGAGGTATAATTGCTGCAATTTTTCTATATTGAATAAAAAGAACAATATTATTTAAAGAAGATAAAATATCTGCTGCTAAAAAATGGGTTCCATTTTTTGTAGCTATAATGTCTTGGGCATTTACAACTTATTTAATTATAAAATGAATAAAGCATATTGTTAAAGTAGATTTTTGATATGCTGTATTAATTTGATTCTTCATAGCAATGATTACATATTTTATTGTCAGTATATCATTAAAGAAAAAAATATTTACTGAAAACAATAGAGATTCTGTTTCAAAATTATTTGCAATTCCACTTGTTTTTGCAGTAGCACTATTAACTTTTGCACATTGAGCAAATGATGTTGCAAATGCAATATGACCAATGGCTGCAATTTATGATACAGTTATTAACTGAACTATATCAACTAAAGTATGATTATCAATATGGATATTAGTGGTTTGATGAGCTTGAATAGCATTTTGACTAGCTATATTTTGACCAAGAATTATAAAAACAGTTGGTAGTGAGATAACGCAATTAGATATAATTAGAGCATTTGCTGTGGCACTTGCTGCATCTATAACTGTTATTATAGCATCTCAATTATGACTACCAGTAAGTTCTACACATATTGCAATTGGATGAATAATGTGAGTATGATTTTTAAGAGAATGGCTTGATAGAAAAACTAGAAATTGAGAAAAATATGTAAAAAGAAATTTGATAAATAAAATTATAGCTGCATGGTTAATAACTGTTCCAATAGCAGCATTATTATCAGCAACTGTATTTATGATTTTAAAAGATATTATGTTATAAAAAAAGATTAAACTAAAATTAGTTTAATCTTTTTTTATTAAAATGGCACATCTTCAACAGAAATTTCATCTTCTGTATTATTTTGTTTTTGAAAATTTCAATTATTATTTCCACTATTTTCAGGATTATATTCATTAAGTGTGAAATAATGAGTATCTCCATATTGACCTACTTCTCTTCTTTTACTCATAGTCATATTTACATAACCTTTTTCATTAGCATACTGTTGTAATTTTTCAACATTAATTGAAATATTAAAAAATTCTCAAAATTGCCCAGTAATAGCTTTACAACTAGTCCCATCAATATATGTTTTTGCCATATTTAGTTTATTATAAAATTAATATTTCTTTATTATCTAGAAAATTAAGAAATTTGCAAAATATATTTTATTTATTTGTTAAAAAGTTTTTAACTTCTTCAATTTCTCACTGACTTCCAAAATAACAGCTAGTTGGTTCATGTAAATTTTTATATCATAAATCAAGTATTCTAGTTCAATTTTTATCTACTGCTTGACCTCATAATTTTTCAAAAATAAATGCAAATGGAAATACTTCAAAAAGCTTTCTTAATTTTCAATCTGGATTATTTTTTGTTTCTGGATAAGTAAATAATCATCATTTTTTTAATAAAATTTGGTGTAAATCTGGTACCATTCATCAAGAATATCTTAATTTATATCACTCATTCCAGAAATTATTTATAATGTTTTTATGATATTCTAGCCAGTCACTATTTTGTGCTCAAGGAGAAATAATTTTTCATTTATTATTTAATTTTTCTATTTTTATTTCATCAAATTTTCCTCAATGTAATCTAAAAAATTTAACTCAAGAATTATCTGCAAAAACTACTTCTACTCTTGGTCAGTAAACAATATAACAAGAAGCAACTAGATCCTTTCAATTAAAATCATTTTCATAAATTCAAAAGATTGTTCAAACTGATAAATCAACATCAATTAAACTACTTCAATCAAGTGGATCATAAGCAATTAAATATTTTCAATAAGAATTAACTTCTATAATTCCCTCTTTTTCTTCTGAAACTATTGATTTAACTTCAGATAATTCTTTCAATTTTTTTTCAACAAAAATATCACTCAAAACATCAAGTTTTGCTTGAACTTCTCAGCTAGAGTTTTGTGAATCTTCAATTTTTCCAGTTGAACTAGTTTTAATTAGTTCATCTATTCAAATAGCTACTTCAAAAATTTTATTTAATATTTTTTGCATTTTAAGGTATTTAACAAATAATAACTCTTTCTGTATCTTACTCTTTTCAAGAGCAAGAAAGCTACACTGTACTTATATTCAGAAAATTAGTACACTTTGCTCTTGTAAAGAGTAAATGTCCATAGGACAAAAGAGTTATTAATTAATTCATCCCTATTGCATTTAAATCTTCAAAAGCCTTAACTATTCTATTTTTCATAGATTTTTGTCCTGAAGCTAACCATTTTCTTGGATCATAATATTTTTTATTTGGTAAATCTTCTCAATCTGGATTACCAATTTGAGATTGCATATAATCACCATTTTTTTCAATAAAATCTTTTACTCCTTCCCAAAATGCCCATTGTGTATCTGTATCAACATTCATTTTTATTACTCAATATTCAAGAGCTTGTTTAATTTTTTCTTCTTCGCTACCACTTCCTCAATGAAAAACATAATCAAGAGGTTTTTCTTTTAATCCTAATTTTTCAGCAATATACTTTTGAGCATCATCTAAAATTTCTGGTTTTAATTCAACATTTCAAGGTTTATAAACTCAATGAACATTTCCAAACATAGCAGCAATTGTGAAATTATCACCAACTTCACTCAAACCTTCATAAGCATATAATAACTCTTCAGGAGAAGTATACATTTTTGTTTTATCACTAGTTGAATCTGCTCATTCTTCTTCCCCACCTGTAATCCCAATTTCTACTTCTAAACCAATATTTAATTTATTAAATTCAGCAAAATACTTTTTTGATATTTCAATATTTTCTTCTAAAGGTTCAACTGATAAATCTAGCATATGAGAAGAAAAAAGTGGCCTTTTATTTTTATCAAAATATTTTTTATTTTCTTCAAGTAATCAATCAATCCAAGGTAGTGCTTTTTTATTAGCATGGTCAGTATGTAAAATAGCAACCACTCACATTCTTTCAGCCAAAGTATGAACTTGTAAAGCTCCAGCCACACAACCCAAAACTTGAGATTCAACAGAATCTAGTCAATTTCCTCAATTGAATTTTCAACCACCACTACTAAACTGAATAATTACAGGAGAATTAACTTCTTTTGCTGCTTCAAGTGCTGCTAAAATTGAATTACTACCAACTACATTAATTGCAGGAATAGCAAATTTATTTTCCTTAGCATAAGCATAAACTTTTTTTAAATCTTCTCCATAAATAACTCAAGGTTTCACAATATCTAAGATTGCCATAATTAAAAAATTATTAAATAATAAAACTATTATAATCATAAATAAATTATTTCAATTTTAAGAAATACTTTTGTTTAGTAAAAAAATAAAAACTAAAAAACTTCCTAAGAAGGAAGTTCTAAAATAGGCTTTTATAATAACACAATACTCATCAATAGGTATTGGAAGTTATGTAATTATAAAAATTATTTTTTGTTTTTGTATTTATTTTGAGAAAAGGAGAAAATCTCCTCTTCTACTAGTTTAGCTAGTTTGTTTCTTTATCAACCAATTTATTTTTTTGGATAAATGGCATCATATCTCTAAGTTTTTCACCAACAATTTCAATTTGATGCATCGCATTTTTTGTACGAACTTGCTTCATAAAAGGATACCCTTCTGCTCCTTCATTTACAAATCTATCTGCATAAGAACCATCTTGAATATTCTTTAAAGCTTCTTCCATTGCAACTCTACTTTGAGCATTTATAACTTTTGGACCTGTAACATACCCACCATATTCTGCATTATTTGAAATGGAATAGTTCATATTTGAAAGTCCTCCTTGATATACAAGGTCAGCTATGAGTTTTGTTTCATGTAAACATTCAAAATAAGCCATTTCTGGTGGATACCCTGCATTTACCAGAGTTTCAAAAGCCATTTTTATCATCTCTTCAAAACCTCCACATAAAACTGTTTGCTCTCCAAAAAGATCAGTTTCAGTTTCATCTTTAAAATTTGTTTCAATAATACCAACTCTTCCTCCACCATTTGCTGAAGCATAAGATAAAGCAATTTCTTTAGCATCACCATTTGCATTTTGATTTACCGCAATAAGCATTGGTGTACCAGAACCCTCTACATATGTTGAACGAACTGTATGTCCAGGTGCTTTTGGAGCAACCATAATTACATTTAGGTCTTCACGAGGTTTAATGTAACCATAATGTACAGCAAAACCATGACCAAACCCAATTGTTGAACCTTGTTTTAGATTTGGTTCAATTTCATTTTGATATAGTTCTGCTTGAAACTCATCAGGTGTTAATATCATAACTATATCACCTTGAGCAGATGCATCAGCAACACTCATTACTTCAAAACCTTTAGCTACTGCTTTATTCCAAGAATTTCCATTTTCTTTAAGTCCTACAATAACATGTATTCCACTATCTCTAAGATTTTCAGCATGTGCATGCCCTTGAGAACCAAAACCTATCATAGCAACTTTTTTTCCTTTAATGATTTCAAGATTTGCATCTTTATCATAATATACTGGTATTGACATAATAATACTCCTTTATTTGTCATTTTTTTAACTCAGTTCCAAATTATAAATAATTTAAAACACCACATTTGATTAGTTTAGCTAAACTAGTTTTAGAAACATTTCTAAAACAGAATATTTATATATAAAAAATAAGCATTGTCAATTTTTTATTTTAAAATCTTTATACTAAACAAAATCTTAAACAAAATCTTTATTTTATTATAAATTAGTTATAATAAAATAAAGATTTTTTAATTAAACAAAAAAAATGAAAGAAAAAACAAAAATAGCAATAAATGGTTATGGTAGAATTGGAATTTGTGTTGCTAAAATAATAGCTGCTAGAGATGATGTAGAATTAGTAGCTATAAATTCTAGCACTCCTCATAGTGAAATAGAATATTTAACAAAATATGATTCAGTTCATTGAAACTGCTCTTATAAAGTGGAAGTTAAAGATTGAATTTTATATATCTGAGAAAATGTTAAGGCAAAAATTTTATGTGATAGAAATCCTGAAAACCTTGATTTTTGAAAACTTTGAGCAGAAGTAGTTCTTGATTGTACTGGTGCATTTTTAACAACTGAAAAAGCTAAAGCATATTTACATGGTTGAGTAAAAAAAGTAGTTATGTCTGCTCCAGCTAAAGATGATACTCATACTTTTGTAATTTGAGTAAATGAAAAAGATTATGCTTGAGAAGAAATTGTAAGTAATGCTAGTTGTACAACAAATTGAATGTGAGCTTTGACTAAAATTATTAATGAAAAATTTAGTATAGAAAAAGCAATTATGACAACTATTCATAGTTATACTGCTAGTCAAAATGTCTTAGATTCTAAAAATCCTAAAGATAGAAGGAAAGGAAGATCAGGAAGTTTAAATATGATTCCAACTACAACTTGAGCAGCAAAAGCAATTACTAAAATTATGCCTGAATTAATTGGTAAAATTCATGGTCAAGCAGTTAGAGTTCCAACTCCAGATGTTAGTTTGATTGATATTAATTTTGTTCTAGAAGAAAATACAAGTATAGAAGAAGTTAATAAATTTTTAGAAGATGCTAGTATTTGAGAATATAAAAATATTATTTCAATAGATAATGATATGAGAGTTTCAAGTGATTTTATTTGAAATCCTGCTTCTTGTATAATTGCACCAGATATGACTCAAGTAGTAGATCAAAATTTATTAAAAATTATGGCTTGGTATGATAATGAATGGGGTTATTCAAGTAGATTAGTGGATATGTGAGTTTATGTAAATAATAACTAAAAATGCTTCAAAAAATTCAAAATATTGATACAGAAAATAAAAAAGTCTTTTTAAGATGTGATTTTAATGTTCCTTTTGATAAAAGTGGAAATATTGATGATTATACAAGAGTAAATGCTACTCTAGAAACTATTAAATATTTATTAAAACATAATTGTTCAATAATTATTGCAAGCCATCTTTGAAGGCCTAAATGAGTATGAAAAGAAGATTTATTAAGACCAGAAGGCTTTGAAAAAAAATTTAGTCTTGCTCCAATTCAGAGAGTTTTAAGAGCTTTATTAAGGTTGCCAATAATTTTAGCAGAATGAATTACTGATGAATCAACTATTTCACAAGCTAAAAATTTAAAACCTTGAGAAATATTACTTTTAGAAAATCTTAGATTTGATATTAGAGAGAAAAAAAATGATGAAAATTTAGCTAAAGAATTATCATCACTGGCTGATATTTATATAAATGATGCATTTTGAGTTAGTCATAGAAGTCATACTTCAGTTGATAAAATAACAGATTATTTCTTGGAATGAGAAAAAGCAGCAGGATTTTTATTACAAAAAGAAAATACTTATTTTACAGATAGAATAGAAAATCCTAAAAGACCTTTTATAGCAATAGCAGGTTGAGCAAAAGTTAGCTCAAAATTGTTAACTATTAAAAAATTACTTGAAAAAGTAGATAAAATAATAATTGGTTGAGCAATGGCTTTTACTTTTTTAAAAGCACAATGATATAATATTTGAAACAGTTTAGTAGAAAATGATTTATTAGATGAAGCAATAAATATAATTGAAACTGCAAAAAAATTAGATAAAGAATTAATATTACCAGTAGATTTTATAATTTCTAATACTTTTTGAGAAGATTGAATAATAAAAATAGTAGATTTTAATAAAATTCCTGACCTATTCATGGGACTTGATATTTGACCAAAATCAATAAAATTATTTGAGGAAAAATGCAAATGAGCTAAAATGATTTTTTGGAATTGACCAATGTGAGCATATGAATTTCAAAAATTCTTTGAATGAAGTGCTGCTATTGCAAATATTTTATCAGAATCAGAATGAGAAACTTTTGCAGGTTGATGAGATTCTATAAGTGTAATAAATAAATTAGCTTTATCTAATTCTATAAATTTTATTTCAACATGAGGTTGAGCAAGTTTAGAATTGCTAGAATGAAAAAAACTACCTTGAATTGAAAAATTAAAAACACAAGATTAATTATCTTGTGTTTTATTTTAACATTAAACTAAATCTACTTCTTTTTGTTGAATTATAAAATTCTTTTTCATCAGAAATAAAATTTTTTCATGTTTTTTCAATAGAATCTATAAACATCACAAATTTTAGTTTTTTATCTAATTTAATTTTTTTAACAAAATTGTTTGGTGGGTAAATTAAACTTAATCTAAATTTTTCTAATTTAATACTTAATCACTCATCATTTTTAAAATCTTTTGAGTATGATTTTAAAACTAGTTCTGAACAAATAACATTTGTATTAGAATAAAAATTAAATATAAAATCATATGGAGTTCAAAAATATCAAATTGCTTTTTCTAAAGATCTATTTATTTTATCATCTGAAAATATTGTTCTAGATATTCATAAATAATCATTATGAGATATAAAATCTTCTATTTTTGATATTTCAACTCATTCTCATGTTGCCTCTATAATATAATGAGAATTATTATCCATAACTTTTAAAAAACTATATTTTTCTAAAAATTGTTTTTTTAAAAATTTTCATGTTCATAAATACATAGACATATGCTTCCAAAATCATGGTATAGCAATATTACTAGCTTCCCAATTTCATCTTGATAAAAATATATCTCATGGTTTTGCAATTTTTAAATATTCTTCTATATTCTTCTTTTTTATTAATCATTTTTTTCTAGTACTAAACTTAATTTTTGAAATAAATTTTCATATTTTTTCAGAAAAGAAAAATAGAACCTTATAAAATATTTTTTTTATATAATAATAAAAATTTCTATAATCAGTTAAAACTCTTTTATTTTCTAAAATATGTTTTTGCTCTTTAATAAGCATAAAATAATATTTTTTATCAATTTTCTCTTTAAATATTTTAATAAATATTACAGGAGTATTTAATAAATTAATAAAATTAGGCTTATAAATATAATTTGCTATCCTATTAAAATCAAATCTATATTTTTCTGATAATAATATTCTTAAAAACTCTTCATGCTTTCAGAAATTATTAACTAAATCTATTAAACAATTAATATAAAAAATTAGTAGATATCTTCTAATAACCATTTTTTCATAATTAATTATAAAAAAAAATCTTCTATATTTATTTTGTTTAATTAATTTTTTTAATTTTTTGAAAAAATCTATGTATTTTTCCCATAAAAATAAAAAATCTGATTTATCTTTTTCATTATAATAATATTTTTTTGTTTTTAATATATTTAATTTTTTAAATTTTTTATTTAATTTTTCATATCTTAATTCAAGATTTCTTATTTCTTCTAATATTGAGTCATCCTTTTTTATCATAATCTCTATTTTAATTATTTATAATTTATATTATATTTAAATAATTAAATTTACAAAAAAATAAAAGCTATTAATTAATAGCTTGTATTTTTTATTTTTCTGATTTACATCCCATTTTTTCTCTACATTTTTTTCCTAATGGACAAAGTAATGCTTTTGGTCATACAAATGCTTGTATAGCAAAATATACACCAACTAATATAAATCAAATACCACTACAATATGGTGCAGTATTTGGAGTCCAACCAGAGATAGATAACATTTTAAACCCAATAAGTATTATTACAACTCTTAAAACCATAGCAAAATATTTCATAATATTTAGAAGTTATTTAATTAAAGTATTACTAGTATAATAAAATACTAACTTTTAGCAATATATAATATAATCTATAACCTTAAAAGAATCTTAAATTATTTAATAATATTCTCTCAAGCATTCTCCCAAGCATCTATTCATCATTTCAAATCTTTTGCATATAAAAATCATTTTGATTTCATATAATTTCTAGCAACCTGACTTCTATTTCAATGCCAACAATATATAAGATACTTTTTTGTTTTATCTAATTTATCAATCTCTGTAATAAAATTTTGATTATTTATATCAATAAGTAATTGTTCTTCTCTAATTTTTCAATAAACAGGTAATTCTCCTGGAGTTCTTACATCAATTAAAACTATTTCTGGATCTTCTAATTCTTTTTTAAAATCCTCTATAGAAATTTGACTAAAAAATTGTTCTGAATAATTCATATTATTTTCATTATTATCTAAATTAGTATTTTTTTGCTCAATATCTTCTTTACAAGAAAATAGAAATAAACTCAAAATTATTAATACTATTATTTTATTCATAATTTTCTCATTTAAGTTAGTTGTATTTTTAAAAATCTTAATATAATTATATAATATAATAATAAAAGTAAAGATAAGATGAACATATTAAATAAAAACCTTGATAAATTAATAGAAATATTAAACAAATATAAATATTCAAAAATATTTGTAAATATAATTATAAACTGAGATATTCCCTATTTTAATCTAATTAAAAAATATTTAGTTTTTATCTCTATATTCTCTTTAATGATTTTTTTTAATCCAAATGCTTACAAAGAATTTTGAGAAAAATCTTATAATTTTTTAATTTTAATTTTACTTATTTCTCCAATTGTTAAAATTTTTCCAAAATTTAAGATTTTGAATAAAATATTATTATTAAGAAGACCAATTTGAATAATTATTTGATTTTTTCTACTAGCTCATTTAATTTGATTTTTCTTAACTCACAATGTATGAGTTTTAGAATTTATAAACAATGAAATATTCAATTTCTGAAGTTTATACTTTTGGTGATTATGGTGAACAATATTTGCAATTTTTCCATTTATTACATCAAATACTTTTAGCCAAAAATTACTAAAAAGAAAGTGGAAACTTTTTCAATACTGAACATATTTATTCTTTATATTTACAGTATTACATGTATATACATTAAAATGAGAAATTGAAGAATTATGAGTTTTATTTATTTGGATTATACTGAAAATCATAGCATATAAAAAAGTAGTTATTTTAAAATAACTACTTTTTTATAAATTCTCTAAAAACTCTTTTTTATCTTCTTCACTACTAGCTCTAAATTCTCAAAATAATTTAAAATCTCACATTTTTATTCAGCAAAATCAAAAAAGTGATTTTTCAAAATATGTTTTTAAATTAATTCAAGTCCAATCTGAGTTTTCTAGATAAATATTATCTAGAGCATCACAAGTAGCAATTACTGAACCAATTTTTCATTCTAAAAGATCAATTTTTCATTCAGATCAGTACTCAAATGCAAAACCTGAAGTAAATACACTATCAAACATATTTTTCATTATTGCTGGCATAGTTCCCCACCAAACTGAAAAAACAAAAATAATTTCTTCACTAGAAGTTATTTTTTCTTGTATAAGTTTTATTTCTATTTCATTTCACAAGCTCAATTTTCTTTTTCTGTAAGTTTCTTTCTTTCAGCTTTTAATTCTTTTAATTTATCTTGTGTATCCTATTATAAATCATCAAAAAAAGTTTAATTTCTTTTTTATTTTCTTTATATTCAGAATTTATTTCATTTTTTTCTTCCATATGATTTTCATTTATTTTTCAATATGTATCAGCTGATACAGAACCAATAATTAACATACTTGCAACAATAATTGCACTAGCTATTTTTTTCATATTCTATTATTATTATATAAATATTCTTCTTTTTTAGAAGATATGTTTATCATATTTTTTAATCTTAAATTAACCTTAAAAATTTTACAATCAATATTTTAAAAAATAAAAAAATCAGCTTTCTTATAAAGCTGAAGGTTGATCTAAACTTCCTTTTCTAATAACTGAAATTTCTTTTTTTTCTAAATCTATATCATAAATATTAAATTCAGTATTGACATCAAATCCTTTAAATCTAATTCACAAGTTAAGACTTGCAGATCATTCTGGAGAATTATTTCTATGATAAATTCAAGTTGGCCAACCTAAAATTCAAGGTCATTCACAAACAATTTTTCAATTATGTTTTATAAAATTTTCACTCAATTCAAACCTTTCAATTTTTCAATCAGAAAATTCAGGATGATATAATTCAACTATTCTATTTCAATGAGTTGTTATTAAATTATCTTCTTGAGCAGGATGCATATACCATCATTCATTTACTTCTCATACTTTTCCTGGTGAAATTGCTCAAGGTGCATGAATTACTCTATCCATAGAATTTATTTGATCTAAATATGGAATTGAATGAAAATCAACTTTATCAGTGTGTCTTAAAAGTGAAAATGGAATTACATGAAATAATCCTTCTTTTTTATAGGTAATATCAGCACAAGCTAAATGTAGAGAGTTATCTCTATCAAATAATTTTAGTTCATATTTTTTTCTATTACATTTCATAATTTTATTTTTATTAATAATTATTTAATTCTCAAGTTAGCCAATCTTCAACTAACTCTCTTTCTTTCTTTTCTTCATCCATATGTTTTTTAAACATATCTTTGAAAACTTTATTTTCCATTTCAAAAAAGAAAAATGGATTTTCTTTAAGTTTTTCTTGTAAAACTGAAGTTTGTTTATTATCCAAATCCAGTAATACATTATAAACTCATTTTAATTTTTCTTCATTAAGTTCATAAATACTACTTCTAATTTTATATATAACATCTTCTTCTAAAAGCAGATTTCTATTCAAAAACTCAATAATTTTTTGTTTAATTTCCATGTTTTTATTTTTTAGTTTTTATTTTTTATTTTTTTCTAAAGATTTTTTATCTTCTTCTCTATCCTCTTTATTATCTTCTCTTTTAATTCAATCTATAAAAATATTTGCTTCTGTTTTTCTTCTGACTACTAGTCATTTTAAAATTTGTCATCAAGCTTTATTGTATAATTCTATTTTTTCTCATATTTTTTTAGATATATTCTGTTTTTCTTGATAATCTCATTTAGAATATTCTTTTAATAATGGTTTAAAATTATCAATTTTCTTTGGTCATAAATTATAAATAAATGAAGTTAATGCTGCTTTTTGATTAACTGATAAACTATCAACAATATCTGGTTCTAAATAATTATTTAAGTTAAACTCATTATTTAACTTATCTTTTAACTCCTTATGAGCATTTTCTCTACTAATAATATCTCAAGGTCAAGTAGCTTTAGTTCAAAATCAATGAGTCCATTGCTTATAGTCCCAATAAGGTGTTGATACAAATCATTCAAAATGTTTAATTAAATTTGCAGATCTATCTTCCTCTGGTCAAGTTAAGTTTAAAGTTTCTGCCTCTACATTTTTAGCTTCATTTTCTGATATTCACTGATACCTTGACATGCTTTTTCTAACTTGAGTGGCAAGATCAGGATTAGATTTCATTTTTTCTTCTAGATCTTTTAATCTTTTTGTTTTTTCTTCTTCTGATAATGGATTACCATTTTCATCTAACATACCTTTTCAAGCTATCTTTAATCTTTTTAATGTTTCTTCTGTTATAACTTTATCTGCCTCTTCTAATGTTTTTACATTTTTTTCTGCTAAAACTTTTGAAAATCCTTCAATTTCTTTATTTCAATAAACAGATAATAATTCTTTAACAAATTCTGGATTTTTTTCAGTATTTAGATTATTTAATATTGTGTTTTTTTCCAAAATACTTTGATATTCAGTTTTTGTTATTAAAACACCTTCTTTATTATATAAAGGTTTTCATTCTTTATCAGTTAATGATGAATCTAACTTCTCTTTTCTTTCACTATAAATTTTTTGATTTAACTCTTCTCTTGCTTTATTAATATCTTCTTTTGAGGTTAAACTTCATCCATTATCAGCAATCCTTTGTTTTAATCTATCAACATAATTAGGTACTGTATCTGGATTCATTCTATCCATCATTATTTTAGTTCTAACTTTTTCAGGAGTTTTTTCATTATTTTCTTTTCACTCTAAAATAGCTTTTAGTTCAGCATCTTTTTCCTCAGTAAATCTCTTCAATTCTGGTGATTGTATTTGACTATAAACAGCTTTCCTGATATCAGGACTTTTTGCTGCTTTTATAGCTTTTTCTGAAATGCTTTTTTGAGAATAAGGACTTTCTTTTACTTCTTTATTTTCAGTCTGCTCAATTTTTGGTCAAACCTCATTTGGATTTACTACCATAATAAAAATAGTTATAAATTATAATTCATAACTATTTTACTATATATGTATTTTTAATGCAAATTATGAGTTATATTTTTCTGGTTTTCAAAAATAATATCATTGAAAACTATCAATTCATAATTCTCTTAAAGTCTCTATATATTTATATTTTTCAACTCATTCTATAATAATAACTGCATTTGGATGAAATTTCTTAATATTAGAAATACAGTCTGAAACTCATTTGACAAAATCATCTCAATTATTTAATAAAAATTTTTTATCAATTTTTACAAAGTCTAGATTTTCCAATTTTTCTAATAATATTCCTGAATTTCATTCAGGATAATCATCTAATCATACTTTTATATTAAATTTATGAAGTTCTTCTATATTTTTATTTAAATTTCATAAAATTTTTTTGTATCTATCTTCTAATTTTCATTTATTATTCTTTTTGACAAATCAGTTTTCAATTATTTCAAAATAAATTTTAGAAGTATCTGTTATATAATATTTAGAAAAATAAACTTTTAATTGTTCTATAAAATCATGTTCTCTTAAAGTAAAAGGGAAAATATTAATATGAATAGATCAATATTTATCAATATACTTATTAAATTCATTAAATACTAAATCAAAAACTCTATAATCAAAATGTTTCATAGTATTAATACAAGCATTTCTTAACATTGGTTCAGGAGACATTTTATTATCTCATACTCTTGTTAAAACCTCATATGATTCCTTAATTCAAGAAACAATCTTATGAAAAACTAATGATATTTCTTCATTTTCTAATCTTTTATCACAACCAGTATCATGTTCACAAAAATGTAAAGGTTTAATTATATACATTTATTATATTTTTAATCAATTATTTTTATAATAATATACTAATTTGATATAAAATACAAATTTATATTATTATTTTACATTTTTATGCAAAACTTCCAAATATTTTAATATCTATATTACTAGTTTTAAAATTTTTAGGAAGATTTTTAATTTCAATATCTTCAGCTAAATCAAAAATAGCTCAAGTCTTTTCATCAATTAAATGAATATGATTTCAGTTATTTTTTTCAAAATAAGCTTTCTTTCATATTCAAGTAACTTTTCTTAAGTCTCAATTCTCAACTAATTGTTCTACATTTCTGTAAATACTAGATTTTCATGCTTCTGGAAATTTTTTTGAAATCTCTTCAAAAATTTGTTCAACAGTAAGATGTTTCATATCACAAATATTTACAATGTCTTGTGTGTAGTAATGTGTTTTCATAATTTTATATTTATTATAATTGCCTATAATAAACAGAAATTTATAAAAAGCAAATCTTTTTGAGAATTATTCTCATTTTAAATTTGACTTAAAATCATTTATGAATATCATTTAGATATGAGAATAATTCTCATTAGTAAAATTATTTTAAAAACTAATAAAAAATATTATGGAAAATTTTGATTTTTATGATGCTCCTAGAATACCTTTAATTGGAGAAGATGCTCCAGCTTTCTCTTGTCCTTCTACAACAGGACTTATTAACTTCCCTGCTGATTACAAAGGAAAATGGGTAGTTTTATTTTCTCATCCTGCTGATTTTACTCCAGTTTGTACAACTGAGTTTATAGGATTTCAAGAAAAAAAGGAAGAATTTGATAAAAAAGGTGTTGAATTAATTGGTTACTCAGTTGATGGACTTCAATCACATATTGCCTGGGTTAGAAATATCAAAGAAAACTTCAATATAGACATAACTTTCCCTATTGCAGCTCACCCTTCAATAGCTACAAATTATGGAATGCTACAACCAAGTGCTGATGATTCACATACAGTTAGAGCAGTTTTTGTAATTAATCCAGAAGGAAAAATTGCAGCAATTATGTATTATCCATTAGCAAATGGTAGAAATATAGATGAAATTTTAAGACTTGTTGACTCATTACAAATGACAGCAAATCATGGAAGAGCTACTCCAGCCAACTGGCCAAATAATGATATTTTTGGAAGTGATGTTATTGTTCCACCAGCTTCAACAGTTGAACAAGCAAAAGAATATGAAAATAAATATGAACATAAAGATTGGTATTTATGTACTGAAAAAATGCCTAAATAAAAATAAAAGTTTAGCAAATTTGCTAAACTTTTATTTTTATTTCATCTCATTTTCAAATTTTATCATCAATACTAATGTCTCAAGTAATCCTTCAAATTAAATTACATTTACTAACAGGTCTTGGTTTTGTTCAATCTCAAGCTGGTGTATTTCCAAAAAATATTGCAATTGCTTCTTTTGAATTGTCATTTTTTACCCAATAAACTATATCTCAAATTTCAAAAATTTCTTTAGTATTTTCATCTAATTGTAGTCAAAAATCAGTTAAAACATATAATTCGTCTCAATATCTTCAATCTAATTTTTTATTAAAAGGAAAATTTTTAGCAATATTTTTTGCTAATTCTGATTTTTCCCATTTAATTTCAAATTCTTTATTTTTTATTTTAAGTTTCATAATAATTTATTAAATAAATATTATTTCAATCTTTCTTTTAACCATTCATTTAATTCACTTATTTTCACTAATTTTTGTTCCATAGAATCTCTGTGTCTGACTGTAACATTTCCTTCATCATAGTTAGTAGAATCTATTGAGATTGAAAATGGTACTCAGATTTCATCCATTCTGGCAAATCTCTTCCCTATTGATCCAACTTCATCATATTCACATACAAAATCTTCTGAAAGTTGAGAGTAAATTTCTTTTCCTAGATCTCAGATTTTTTTAACTACTGGTAGAACAGCAACTTTTATAGGAGCAACTCTTGGTTCAAATTTTAGATATGTTCTATTATTTTCTTCATCAATTGTATAAGCATCACAAATTGTAGCTAAAGTAATTCTTCAAAGACCCATTGCTGGTTCTATAACAAAAGGTAAGAATCTTTTATTATTTACAGCATCAAAGTAACTTAAATTTTGTTTAGAAGCTGTCATATGAGCATTTAAATCATAATCTGTTCTATTAGCTAGAGTTTCTATTTCTCCCCAACCAAATGGATAAAGATAGTCAAAATCCCCTGCTTCTTTTGAATAATGAGGTAATTCATCTTTTTTTATTGGAGAAAATCTTACTTTTTCTGGATTTAATCAAATAGTTTTTAAAAAGAAGTTTTCTGAATTATTATACCATAATTTGAATGCTTCATCATCTTTTCCTGGTTCAACAAAATATTCAATTTCCATTTGCTCAAATTCTCTAGTTCTGAATATAAAATTACCTGGAGTAATTTCATTTCTAAAAGATTTACCAACTTGAGCAATACCAAAAGGAAGTTTTCTTCTACTACTTCTTGCAACATTTACAAAATCTACAAATTGTCCTTGTGCAGTTTCTGGTCTTAAATATGCAACTGAACTAGAATCTTCAGTTACTCATAAATGAGTCTTTAGCATTAAATTAAATTTTTTAATTGGACTGAAATTTTTAGCTCCACAATCAGGACATTCAATTCACATATCAACAACCATTTTATCTAACTCTTTTGAATCTGTTTTATCACCAGCATAATTAGCAGGTTCAGTTTCACCAGCTTCAATTTTATTATCAATAAGTTTATCAGCTCTCCATCTTGCTTTACATTCTTTACAATCCATTAAAGGATCAGCAAAACCTCAAACATGACCAGAAGCTTCCCAAACTTTTGGATTCATAATTAATGAAGCATCAATCAGCATTGTATCAGTTCTTTTTTGGATAAATTCTTTCTTCCAAAGATTTGCAATATTGTCTTTTAATAAACTCCCATAAGGACCATAATCCCAAGAATTAGCTAATCCTCCATAAATTTCACTCCCAGGATAAACAAAACCTCTATTTTGACAAAGATTTACAATGTCTTTCATTTTTACTTCTGTACTCATAATAATTTAATGTTAAATTTTAAAACTATAAAACCCCAAGAAATCTATAGGTTTTATAAATTTCTTGGGGTTCTTGAAAAGAACGGTTCCACCCAATTTTTAACTTTAATAATAAAATAATTATTCTCAATTTGCTTTCCATCACAATTTCAACAAATAAATATTTTATTAACTATTGGTATTTTATTTATTTTTATTAGCAAATCAAGTTTAATTTTAAGTTTATATTATACTTAATAAAATAAAAAAGTCTTGTAATTTAATGAAAAAATTATATAATACATAATAATATATAGTTCTAATTAAATACAAATGTGAAATATTACAATAAAAAAAGAAGATTATTTCAAATTATTATCTGAAAATATTTTAATTAAAGATATTTATATTAAAAATAATTTAAAGAATTATAATCTCTTAAAGAAGCTTGTGAAACTATTAGCTATGACTAATAAATTGCTTTCAGCTAGAGAAATTCATAAAATATTAAATTATAATAAGGTGGCTGTTTCTCATATTACAGTTATAGAATACCTAGATTATATTTTAAAATCTTGATTAGTTACTAAAGTTTTCAGAACTGATCTGAAATTAGAAAAAACATCAACATGAAAAGCTAAATATTTATTTACTTTTGCAAATATTAGAAATGCTATTTTAAATTGAAAAATTGAAAAACATATATTAAATGAAAATATAGTATATGAGGCTTTAATAAAATTATGAAATAATAAAATATATACTTGAAAAAACTGAACTTTTAATTTTACTTTTATTTCATGAAAGAATATTATTCATATTAGTTCACATAGTGATAAAAATGAAATAAAAAAAGAAATAAATAAATTAAAGAAAATTGAAGGAAATTATGATAAATATTTGATAGTTAATTCTATAAAAGAAATTTGAATTAGACCAAGTACTTATCTACCTATAAAAGTTTTAGAAATAGAAGATTTTATAAAAGAAATTAAATAAAACTGCAAAATATATTTTGCAGTTTTTTGTTTTCTAAATATACTTATTTTGAAAGTATAAATAAGAAAAATTAAAATAATGTGGTCAAAGTTTACTAACATTTTTAAGAAAAAAGAAACTAGATTTAAAGAAACTATAAAAAAAGAAAAAAGAAGATTTTATATGTTTAATAAAAAAAAATCTAGTAATTTTAAATGTAGAAGAAAAAGAAAGAAAATATTTCAATTAAAAATAAATTTTAATTTTAATAAAAAATTAATTTTAAAGGTTTTATTTTTTGGAATATTAATAGCTTTAATTTGAATCTTATATATTTTAAAATGAGGTTATTTTTCAATAAAACATATAAATATAAAAATTAATGACACAATAACTGATGAAAACATTGCTTATAAATCAATAGATAGTATTAGGAATAAATCAATTTTTTTAGAAAATAATGAAGATATATCAAAAAAATTATTAGATTATCAAAAAAATATTAATAATATTAAAATTAAGAGAATTTTACCTGATACTTTGAATATTAGTATTGATTCTTTCCCTATAATAATGGATGTTTATAATAACTCTAGATTATATTCACTTACTGCAAATGGAGTTTTAATACCTTATAGGGCAATAAATGAAGATAAAAACAGAATTGTTATTAATGTTGTTAAAAGTAAAGAAAATAAATATAAAATATTAAGCTATAAAAAAGTTTTTAAAATAGAGATTATTAATAAAATTTATTCTTTAGTTAATTCTTTTAAAGATAATATTTTAGAGCATAAAATAGAAAAAATAGATTTTTATAGAGATGAAAAAGAATTACATATTAAAACAAAAAATAATACTATTTTTATTTTTTCACTTGATGAAGATACAAATAAACAATTAAAAAAACTTATAGTTTTTTCAAAAGAAAAAGATAAAACATTAAAGTATGTTTATATAGATTTAAGAGTTGAGGATAAAATATTTACTTGTCCCTATACTAAGGAATATCAGTGTTTAAAAAATTATAGAAGAATATATCAGAAAAAGCAATAAAAAAATTTGCATTTTCTTTTTTTTTATATAAAATCCACTTGCTTCTAAAATCCTTATTCTGTGTGAAAAGATGAGGTTAGAAAATAATGTTTTAGTTAGTCCCGAAAACTAGTTAAGAACAATATTATTCTACAAATAAATTAAAAATATTATCAAATAATTAAAATATTATGGCAGGTCCAATAAAAGGTTACATTAAGTTACAAATTAATTGAGGTCAAGCTAATCCAGCTCCTCCAGTAGGTCCAGCTCTTGGACAATACTGAGTTCCAATTCAAGAATTTACAAAAGCCTTCAATGATCAAACTAAAGATAAAATGGGGGTTAAATTACCAGTAGTTATTACTGTTTATGAAGATAGAACTTTTACATTTGTTGTTAAACAACCACCAATGTCTACTTTAATAATGGCTAAGGCTAATATTAAGAAAGGTTCAGGTGTACCTCAAAAAGATAAAGTTGCTCACTTAAACTTACAACAAGTTAAAGAAATTGCTGAAGAAAAAATGCCTGATTTAAATGCTAAAGATTTAGCAGGTGCTATGAAAATTGCACAAGGTACAGCAAGACAATGTGGTATTACTACTGATATTGACTGAATGACTAAAGAAGAAGTAGCTACTAAAGTTGCATAATTCAATTAAAAAAGAAACTTAGTTTCTTTTTTATTTTAAGATCCCATCGTCTAGTGGTTAGGACTCTGCCTTCTCAAGGCAGTAACCGGAGTTCAATTCTCCGTGGGATTACCATAATAAATAAAAAAATATGAAAATATCACAAGGAAATTTAGATCATGAGATTTTACATTGAGTAACTCTAAAAGAAATTTTAGAATATTTAATAGAAAGATATTGATTTGCAGATTTAGATGAAAGATTTAGAATAAATTGTTTTGCAAATAATCCAAGTTTAAACTCAAGTCTAAAGTTTTTAAGAAAAACAGAATGGGCAAGGGTTCAAATTCAAGGACTTTATGTGAAAAGTAAAATTGAAGATAAGAAAAAAGCTAGAAAATAATTTTCTAGCTTTTTTATTTCCTAATCCCCAATTTACTCCCAAACTCCTTTCCTAATAAATCAGTCCCAAAACTAATTTTATTTGATTTATATTTATTATTTATCTGATTAATTACTGAAAAAAGTTGTTTGTTGGAGTTTTGTTTTTTATTAATATTTTCAAAAATATTTAGTTGAATGTTTATGTTTTTTTCTAGTCAGGCAAAAACTAGTCCTGTGCTTCTGCAGAGCATATTTGTGGAATAATTTTTTGAAAATAAATATTCTACTACTTTTAAAAGTTCTTGTCTTTCAAAAACTTTTTTGGTTCAGCAATAATTATATATATGAGTTTCTTTTTCTTTATCTCTGAAGAATATTGAAACTTTGTTGCATTTATAATTTTTGTGTGAAAATTCTTGGAATAAATAGTTAAAGTTTTCTATTAATTGTTTGTGTAAAAATTCTTTGTTATTTGTAATATTTTTGTTGAAACTTCTTCATCTGCTCATAGATTTTGACTCTGGATTTTTTCTTACCACAAAAGCATTTACTCCTGATAATTCTAGCCATAAATCTGTACTTGTTTTTCATAGGCTTTTTTTTAGATAGAAAAATCCTGATTTTATAAAATCATAAACATTTTTGCATTTATATTTTAAAAATTCTTGTTTAGATTTTCAGATGAATGGAACAATAGAAAGTGGTAAAAGTTTATATAGTTCTTTGGATTCTCAGAGATCTATATAATATCAATTTGGTTTATTTAATTTTGAGAAAATCTTTGCTTTTATCCTGGTTGTACTTACTCAAATACTTACTGGAATTCATATATGATTTATTACATCTTTTTGTAATTTTTTGATATAATCTTCTAAAGATAATTTATTTAATTCTGGTAAACCTGTTATTTCACAAAATGCTTCATCTATTGAAAATGGCTCTGTTTTGAGTGTATTTTCTTTTAAATATTCCATCATTTTATTTGAAATATGAGAGTAAAAATTATAATCTCATTCTAAAAAAATACCTTTATCTCATAGAATTTCTTTTGCTTGCCAAATTGGCATAGTAACTTTTATTCATAAATCTTTACATTTATAATTACAGGCTGTTACAATTTCAGTTCATACTAAAACATACTTCCCTTTTAGTTTAGGATTTTTTAAGATTTCACATTCAGCAAAAAAACTATCACAATCAATATGAGTAAAAATTTTTCTAGATTTTTTAAAATTCATTATAAAAAAGCATTTAAATATTTATATACTTATTATATATAAAGAAAAATAATTACAAAGTTTTTTTAAACAAAAACTTGCCAATATAAAAAAATCTATAGAATACTAAAAAATAATATCTAAAATAAAAAATATGTGAATTACAGATCAGTATGATTCAAATGCTTGTATGATTGGAGGGAGAAATAATGGACTTGAATCTTGGACTTGGGATGAATATGAAAAACAAAAAAAAGCTTTGTGAGATAAAGTAGTTTTAGTTGATATGATTGGGCATCCAATTGGTGGTTCTGTGCAAATTTCTAATGAACTTTTTACTCCAGGAAATAAACCAGAAGGGACAGTATTTGCTCTTTATTGTCATTCAGGAGGTTCAAGTTGATATATTCAAGGACAACTTGCACCACAATTACCAATGTATAAATTTGTAAATATGGCAGGTTGAATTATGAGTTTAGGAATGTTTTAAAAAAAGTTAGAAATTTTATTTTTCTAACTTTTTTTATTTTTTAAGTATTTTTTTCAAATTATAAATATTGCTACTAGTATATAACCAACTATAAATCATAGAATTGTATCAAAAATAATTGAAGGTATGTAATTTAGCTTTTCATAAAAATGGTGAACTATGTTTATATTATGTGTAAAAATTCATCCTCAAACTAAAAGCATTGCCCAAGTTCATACAACTGCTAGGATTTTTATTATTACAGGTAAAGAAGATACTAAAAAGTTTCAGAATTTCTTAGATAATTGGCTTTTTTTATTCACAAAATAAAATCAAATATCATCTAGTCTTACAATTAAAGCAACTATTCCATAAACTCAGAAAGTAGCAATTATTGCAACAATTGAAGTAACTATTATTTGAGTTAAAAGTGGTTCTTCTAAAACAGTTGATAAAGCCATAATAACTATTTCTATTGAAAGAATAAAATCTGTAAAAATAGCAGATTTAACTTTTTGTTCTTCAGTTACTGAAGATTCTTTTTTTTCTTTGTTATGTTTTGTCTGAAATACTTTTTCTAAAATTAATTCATGTATTTTTTCTACTCATTCAAAAGCTAAATAAAATCATCCAAAAACTAAAATTGTTGGAATTACCCAAGTTGGAGCAAAAGCTGTTAATAAAAAAGCAAAAGGTAAAATAATAATTTTATTAAGCAAAGCTCATTTTGTGATTTTTATTAAAACAGGAATTTCTCTTGAAGCAGAAAAATCAGATGCTTGTTTTGCATTTACAGCTAAATCATCTCAAAGTATTCCTGCTGTTTTTTGCATAGAAACTTTTGTCATAGTAGCAGCATCATCTGCTAACATTGCTATATCATCTAGTAGGGCCAATAATCAAATAGACATTTTTTTATTTTTTAGGATACAAAGGGCTAAAGCCTTCTGTTGATTTTACATTTAACAGAATGCTTTAGCTTTCTGTGTATTTTATTAATAATTATTTTTTTTGCAAAAAAAAGATACATAACTTTCAGTAGGTTAAAGGAGTAAACCTTGCTGAAGTATTATGTATCTAGGAGTATTGTATTATACTTTTTTTATTATTGCAAATTTTTGATAACTTTTTATAATAAAAAATATATTTAACTAAAATAATATGCGCAGTGAAACAAGTGCCCTTGGGGTACAATTAGTAAATCTTTCCATAGATAAATCAAGAATTAATCCTTATCTTTCAAATACACTTATTTCTAAAATAGAAGAAGTATTAAATAATTGAGAAAAGGTTATTTTATATTTGAATAAAAGATGACAATTTAGTTCAGTTATTTGTAATGATTGTCAGTATCTTTTTAAATGTAAAAATTGTGATATTTCAATGAGTGTTCATAAATATCCTGCAAAATTTATTTGTCATTTGTGTTCTAATACAGAAGATATTCCATTATCTTGTGAAAAATGTGGAGGAGTAAATTTATCAAATATTTGAGTATGAACTCAGCAAATAGAAAATAGTTTAGTTACTTATTTTAAGTGAAAAAATATTTTCAGGTTTGATACAGATACAATGAAAACTAAAAAATCAAAAACAGAAGCATTAGATTTATTAAATAATTCAGATATAATTATCTGAACAAAAATGATAACTACAGGTTTTAATTTTGAAAAAGTTGCTCTTATTTGAGTAATATTATTAGAACAAGAATTACAAATTCCAAAATATAATACAGTTGAATCTGTTTTTATAAATATTAGACAATTATTATGAAGAGGAGCTAGAGTATGACAAGAAACTGATTTTATAATTCAGTCTTTTATTCCTGATAATGAAATTGTTCAATCTATTATTTATGATAATTATAAAGATTTTTTTATAGAAACTTTAAAAGAAAGAAAACTTTTTAACTATCCACCATTTTGAGAAGTTGCAACATTAGAATATAGACATTCTTTAGAAAAAAAAGCATTAGAATTTAGTGAAAACCTACATAATAAATTATTGATAGAGCAAGAAGAAGATTGAAAAAATATTGAAATAATTTTTAATAAAAAATCTATCAAAAAAATAAATCAATTTTATTATAAAATAGTAATAAAGTGAGAAAATATCAGAGATTTTATAGAAAAAATAAAACCAGAAATTATTAGAAATTCTGGTTTAGTTGTTATTTTTGATTAATATAACTATTTTCTTTCAAAAAGAATAATTTTAGATTGTGATTTTGAACTTCATTTTTTTATATTATTCCATTCAAATGATAAATCTCTCCAACAAATATTTCACTCTATTTCTAATTTTTTTGGTTTAAAATTTTCACATTCTTTCCAAGAATTAATTGTTCAACAATCAATAGGTGCTCAAATTAATAAAAAAGAATTTAAATTTTTACTTTTTCTAAAAAAAGATGTCCATTCTTCTCACTCAGGCATCCAAGATGATATTATTAAGTCAGGATTATATTTCTTTATACTTTCTTCTATATTTAAATTTTCAACATTAATTCATTCATATTTTTTTAAATACATTGCTCACATAGTTTTTTCTTCAAAATCATCAGCAAACCATGAAAAATTATCAGTAGCAATTATATCTACAATTTTTCTTGTATTTTCTATTATTAATTCTTTTCTAAGAAAATAAGATAATCTTCAAGAACCAGCTCATACTTCTAATATCTTTATATTATTTTTAGAAATCTTATTTATGACTTTTAATAATTCTTCTGAAAGTCATTTTATAAATTCATCATTAAGAACTTGAAAAGGAGTTCATAAAGGATTATGTGCTATAAAATCAGATTTTCAAAAACTTCATGTATTTGTATCAGCTTTTATAGTACATAATTCTTCTAGTGAAGGGAGATATTGTGGATCAAAAGACCATTTAGGAAATCACATTTTTTATTATTTTAACTATTATATATGATATAATAGTTAAAATATAGTTAAAGTCAATTATATTTTTTTCTTAATCTACAGCTTCAAAATATTCTTTTTTAGAAAAGTTTTTATAAATAAAATTTTTCTTATTATAGTCTGAATTTTCATAATTATAATAATTTGATTCTTTTAAGCAGTTTTTACAAACTCTAAGATCTACTGGAATATTTTTTTGAACACTTTTTCAATAACTTTCAATATCTGCTGTAAAACTTGCTCACTTATTTGCTATATATTTTCATTCATATTTCTTATCTTCTCTCCATTTTTTGATTGTAGCACAATTATAAAAGTGAAATTGATGTGTTCACTCTACTCATCTTTCTATCTGAAGCTCTCTATAAACAAGAACTTTATTTTTTTTGTACTCTAATAAATTATCACTATTTACTTGAATTTCTGATAAATCAATATCTCTTAATTCTCATTTTTTTAATAAATCAGTTACTTTTAAATCCCATATAGGATTATTTTCTGGCCTATATAGGAAATTTAATTCTGCTCATATTTTTTCTCTTAAAGCATTTAATCAATTATGTTTTTTAAAATCAGGTAATTTCATTTTTTATTTTACTAATTTTTCTAATTTTTCAGCTAGGTTTCAATAGTCAGAAACAAATTTTTGTGATAATCCTGTTAATTGTTCTCATAGAGAATGAAGAGATTTTTCAAGTTCTTCTCATAATTGTTTATCTAAATCTGCAACTTGTTGTTCTAATCTTTGTTGAATTTTTAAAAATTGATTACTTGTAAATTTAGAATCTTTTTCTATTTCTTCTCTTAAATTAAGTAAAACATCTCAGTGAGTTTGAACTAAATTAGATGATAATTGAGAAAAAGTATTTTTTAAATTAGTAGCTTGTTTTTCATTTTCTGATAAAATAATTTCTGCTTTTCAAATAAAACTTTTAGTTAATCATTCAACTGATCTAATTAAAGTATTTGCCATATCTTTTACAGAAATTGCCACTTCTCTAAATTCATTTCCTCAAGCTTGTAATATTTCAATACTTTTATTAAGTGTTTTTAATTCTTCTCATAAATTTTTAGAAATATTAGAAAAATCAGATGAGTTTTTTACTATTTTTTCAAAAGCAATACTAGATTTTTCTAAAGAAGTTGTTGATTTTTCAAAAATATTTTGAGAAGTCTCAATGTTATTTTTATAATTTTCTTGCCAGATAACCATACTTTCAACAGATTTTGAAAGGTCTTTAAAACTTTCTCAAAGTTGATTATTAATTTTAGAATTAAAATCATTCATAACATTAGACATAGCCTCTACTAATGCTTTAGAATTATTTTCAGACATTTCTTTTGCAAAATTCTGAAAAGAGTTTTCTAAATTATTATTAGAAGAATTTAATTTCTTTAACTCTTCTAATAATTCTGAATTTGAACCACTAGAATTATTTTGTTTTCTTAATTCATTTCTAATTTCTATTAAAAAATCTGAATCATTTTTTACTTCATCACTGCTTTCTTTTTTTTCTAAGAAACCTAAAACTAAACTAGCTATTAATCAAAATATTGAAGTTAAGAATGCTGTTTTTAATCAGTTTAATAGAGTTCAAATACTATGTTCTATATCAGCTGTATCAAAGGCAATTAAACCTAAAATTATTCAAATAAAAGTTCAAAGTATTCATATTACTGTCACTAAGTTTTTATCTCTTTTTGTAATTGCAACATATATTATTAGAAATGCAGCTCCTACAATTACCATTAAATTTATTATTTCTAACATTTTATTTTTTGTTAATTATATTTTTTATAACACTATCACTATTTGTGATAATTTTGAATTCAACTCTTCTTGATTTTTTATCATCTTTCTTATTTTTTGTAAAATAGATGTATTCTCAATTTTTATCTAATAATTTTCAATCTCACATTCAATTTGCTGTAAACCAAAAATTTAGCTTATCTTTTTCTTCTTGTTTTAGTTTCTTAAAAGCATCAGTATTTTGTAAATAAATCAAAACACTATTTGCTCTTCTTTGAGATAAAATTAAACATTCTTCATATTCAAAATCAAGACATTCTCAAGTATGACCAAGAATTTTAATTTCTTTAATTTTATCATTATACTTTTTATTATTTATAATTTCTAAATATTTTGGTATAAAGTCTTTTAAAATATTTTTAAAATTTTCAGGAATAATAAAACTATCAGTTTCAAAATTAATATCTTCTTTATTAAATTTAATTTCTAAATCAGGATTTATCTTCATTCACCAAACTTTTTCTTTATCACTAAAACTACTTTTTAGCTCTTTGTATAACTGTAAATTTGATTCATTATATTCAACTAATATTTTCTCTTTATCTTTTTGTTTTAACTGAACTTGATACATAAATGCAACTGCTATAAGCAAAAAAATTAACATTAATCCAGTCATCATATCAGACATTGAAACCCATTGAGCTGATTCATCTTTTTTTCACATAATATCAATTATTATTTTTAATTTAGCTCAGTATAGTCAAAAATAAAAAAAAGCAAATTATTGCTTAGAGTAAACTCTTTATTGAATTTTGAAGATTTTTTTATATAATAATTTATAATATTTTTAATAAATATATTTATGAAAAACATATTTAAAATATTTTCTTTAGATAACTTGAAGAAAAATGTGAAAGAAATTTTTAATAGATTTCCTGTCTCTATAGTAATAATATTTTTAACAGCAATATTATTTTTTGCAGAATTACACTACCATAGTGATATTTCTGATTTTTATAATAAAAGAATTTTTATTGCTATTTTGGCTTTGATTATGACTTTTATTTTCAGTATTTGAACTTATCTATCTACTGAAAACTCTGAAAAAAATAAATTACAAAGAAATTTATTTCAATTAATTCCAGTTGGATTTTGAGTAATTTTTTATAATATTTTTTCTCTTGATCCAAATGATTTTGAAAATTTTTTATTCTTTGGACTTAGTTTTGCTGGAATAATTTCATTTTTATATTTTGCTCCTTATTTAAAAAACTTATTTAAAAAGTGAGTTAAACAATCTGTGTTTTATACTTATTTTTATAATATTTCAGTTGTAATATTGATTAGTTTTATATTTGCTTGAGTACTTTTTGGACTTGGTGCAATTGGTATTGCTGCAACTGATGCACTTTTTGATTTAAATATTAGAGAAAGATTTACTTATTGAAATTGGGCAATTTTGTCTCTATCTATTGTTGCTCCACTTTTTGCTCTTACACAAATTCCAAATAAAAAAAGTTTTCTAGAAAGCCACTTTAATGAAAATGCTTTCTTCTCTTTTTTAATAAAATTTGTAGCAATTCCATTTATATATTTATATTTTTTCATACTTTATGCCTATACTATAAAAGTCCTTTCAAACTTTAGTGAGTGGCCAAAATGAGAAGTATCTTGGCTTGTAATTTTATTTTCTATTTTTGGATATTTGGCTTATAGTTTTTCATATATTTTTGAAGAAAAAAATAAACTAATAAAAGGTTTTAGAAAAATATTTCCATTTGCTGTAATCCCTCAAATATTTATGCTTTTTTATGCAATTTATTTGAGAATAAATCAATATGATATTACTATAAATAGATATTTTGTTGTAGTATTTGGATTATGGCTTTTAACTGTAAGTTTGTATTTTATTTTTTCAAAAAAGAAAAATCTAATTGCAATACCATCACTTTTAGCATTATTTATTATAATTATTTCAGTTATACCAAAATATAATGTTTATGATTTACCTCAAGCAAGACAATTAGCTAGACTGGAAACTAATCTTGAACAAGCAAAAATTTTACAAGATAATAAAATAATTCCACTTAAAAATTATTCAGATATTTCAGAAGATTTAAGTAAAAATATTTATTCATGAATTGATTATCTATGTGATTTCAATTCTTGTAATAGTATTAAAGAATTATTCCCTAAAATATATGCAGAAATTTATTTAGAAAAAAAGATTGAATTTGATAAAATAATTGATGATGATTTGAAATATTTAGAATATTCTGAAGTAAAAAAATCAGAAAATAATATTTATTCTTGACCAACTAAATGGGAAATAATTAGATGAATTACAAATAAAATAAAAGTAAAAAGTTATTTTACAACAAGAGATGATCAAACATTTTTTGAATATTCTAAGAATTATAAAGATGATTTTTTTCCATTAGATATAAACAAATATTCAAAAATATATATAGTCAAAAATTATAATAAATGGGACAATAAAGAAAATTATTGAATATATGACATTAATTCACAAACTATAAAAATAACTCAAAATGAAAAAATAATTGTAGAGATTTCAACTAAAGAATTAGAAAAAAAATTATTAGAAAAATTTTGAAAAAATAATAAAAATAATATTAATAAAAATAATTTAATTTTTGAATTAGAGTGATGAAATTATAAAATACTTTTTGAAAATATTGTTGTAAAAAATCCAGATTTTAAAAAAGAAATTGAATGAGATAGAGATAATTTACACACATATATGTGATGATTTACAAGATGATATTTACTTGTGAAATAAAAAATAAAGCAAAACTTTGCTTTATTTTTTATTTTAATCATTTTCTAACTACTTCTCCTAAGTCAGGAGATAAATTTTCTTCTAAACTAATCCTAAAAAGTTCAGTTCTCATTAATTTTGAATTGTTAGAATCAAGTTTCTTCCAATCAATTAAAACTTTAGCAAGTCTTGATGCAATCATTGGATTTAATTTATCTAATTCTATTACTTTATCAGCTATTAATTTATATCAAGTTCAATCTTTAGAATGAAATTTTTCTAAATTATTTACAGCAAAACTTGAATATACACTTCTTACTTTATTTGGATTTTTAATATCAAATAATTTGTTTTTTGATAAATCTTCTAATATTTTTAAAATATCATCTGATTTTAAATTAGCTTGTATAGAAAACCATTTATCAATTACATTATTATCATTTTTCCATTTTTCATAAAATTCTTCTAATGCTTTTTTTCTAACTTCATTATCTATCAAGACTATTGAATTTAATGCTCACATTTCTTCAGTCATATTTGTAGCTTTTTCATATTGAGAATAAGCAATAATATTAGAACCTGTTGCAATAGTGATATATCTTAAAGCAAGATTTTTTAGTTTTCTATTTCAAACTTCCTCAACATTTATAGAATAATCTTCATATTTTATATTATTTAATTTTTTATATAAAATTAAAAACTCTTCTTCAAATTTATTTGCAATTAAATTTTCTACAAATTCTCTAATTTCAGATATTCTAACAAAATCTATATTTTTTTCTATTATTTCAGATATTTCACCTATACTAGGTAAAACCAAGGTTTCAGCTTTGAATGAATTAGATAATTTACTGTCTTCTAATATAAATTTGAATAAATTTAGAAATTCTTCTTTTATTTTGTATTTACCAATATTTTTACAATTATAATTATCAATGATTATTTCTTTTGCATAATTTTGAAAAGCTTCAAATCTATTGAATTCATTAGTATCATATTTTGCTAGAAATTCTAATTTTTCATTACAAAATGCATAATTTAATTTTATTGGTGCAGAAAAATCTCTTAAAAATGAAGTTATAGGATTACTTTCTATATTTTTAAAAACTAATTTATCTTGATAATCTTCTAAAATAAAAGTTCATGTTTTTATTTCCTTATTAGTTTCTTTATCAAGTATTCAATATTTTATAGGAATTAAAAATGGTTTTTTTTGTCCTTCTGTTTCTGGAGTTTCAGGACAAGTTTGTCTAAAAAATAAAGTATATTCTTTTGTTTCTTCATCATAATTTGAAATAATATCAACTACTGGAGTTCCAGCTTGCTCATACCATCTTTGCATTTTAGAAAGATCTTTATTGTTAGCTTTTCACATTGCCCATAAAAAATCTTCAGTAGTAACAGCTTTATGATCAAAAGTATCAAAATATAAATCCATTCCTTTTCTAAAACCTTCTTTCCCTAAAATTGACTCATAAATTCTAATAATTTCTGCTCATTTTTCATAAACAGTAACTGTATAAAAATTAGAGATTTCTTCAAAACTAGAAGGTCTAATTGAATGAGACATTGGCCCAGCATCTTCTTTAAATTGGTAATTTCTCAAAGCTTTAACATTTTGAATTCTAGTGACAGTTCTATCATGTAAATCAGCTGTAAATTCTTGATCTCTGTAAACAGTTAATCCTTCTTTTAAGCTTAGTTGAAACCAGTCACGGCAAGTTACTCTATCTCCTGTCCAATTATGAAAATATTCATGAGCAATAACTCTTTCTACCCGTTTAAAATCTTCATCAGTAGCAGTTTCTTTTGTAGCAAAACATGCTTTTGAATTAAAAATATTTAGACCTTTATTTTCCATTGCACCTGAATTGAAATCATCAACAGCAACTATCATAAAAATATCAAGATCATATTCTCTTCAAAATCTTTCTTCATCCCAAGTCATTGATTTTATCAAAGATTCCATTGCAAATGGAGTTTTGTGAATATTATGTTTTTCAGTAAAAATTTGTAATTTTACTTTTTTACCACTCATAGTAATAAACTCATCTTCAATATTAGCTAAATTTCAAGCTACTAGTGCAAATAAATAACAAGGTTTTGCAAAAGGATCTTCCCAAATTACAAAGTGTCTATTCCCCTCCAAATCTCAAAAATCAACTTTATTTCAATTAGATAATAAAATTGGATTTTTAGTTTTATCTGCAGTTATTTTAACACTAAATTTTGTTAAAACATCAGGCCTATCTAGATAATAAGTAATTCTTCTAAAACCTTCAGATTCACATTGAGTACAATATAATCAGTTAGATTTATATAATCCCATTAATTGAGTATTTTCTTGTGGTTTATTTTTTGTAATGATTTTTAAAACCCCTCTCTGGCTTTCAGCCATCTCTCCCCTTTCAGGAGAAAGAATAGTTGATTTAAAAATAATTAATTTATCATTTTCTTCTCTGTAATCTTTATTTTTTTCTAATTTCTCTCAATTTAGAAAAACATCAATTAAATTAAGTTCATCTCAATCTAAAATTAAATCTCAAACATTTTCACTTTCAAGATTTTTATAAAACACAGCTTCATTCTCTACTAAAGTAAATTCATCAAAAATATCAAAAGTTAAATTTATTTTTTCTACTAAATATTCAGGAACTTTATAATCAGCCAAATATGTAACCTTTTTCTCTGCCATTTTCCAATAATTTATAATATAATTTTTTAATGCTTCTATAATATATTTTTTTTGATTTTTATCAATAAAAAAATACCTATAATTTAGGTATTTTTGAAATTAATGATCATAACAAGGTAATGGTCAATCATTATGCATAGACATATGAGGATCTGGATTTGGAGTTATAACCTCTTCAGTTTTTCAATTACCCATATCTATTTTTAAAAACTTATCATTACCTTCTTCATTTTTTATTTTATCAATTAAGTCATCTATATTATTTGTTTTATATTTTTTTACAAAAAAATCAATATATCATTTACCTTCTCTTTGTTCTATTTCTTTTATAAATTCAGAATTAAATATTTCATTATTTATTGAATAAGCAAAAATATATTTTTCATAATTAAGTAATGAATGGTCAATAGTAAAAGATTTATTTGATAACCTATTTTCTATATTTAAAGATAAATTTTCTATAATTTTTTCATTAATTATATATTTATTATAATCTTCATTTCATAATTTGATATTATCTTTATATATTGCTTTTTTAATAGGACTTAAAAGATCAATTATTTCTTTTTTAATAAAATATTGTGTTAATTCAGGATTATTTATTTTATTTACTCATTTTAAAATATCTAATTGAGCTTGTTCTTTATAGCTTTCCATTTATATTTAATTTATTTTATAATAAAACTATTATTAGAGATTTTGATTAAAAGTCAAATTTATTTCTTTGATAAATATAATAAAATTTATATAATAAAAATAATTATTAAAAATTAAATTAAATTTAATGAAAAAAATTTTAAAATTTGTGTGACTTGTTGTTTTAATTTTATTTTTTTCTTATATAAATTATTCTTGAGATATAGAAGAAAAAGAGAAAAATAATGTTATAAATGTTGAAAAAAAATCAGTTGAAGAGTCTGCTTCTTTGAAAAATGAAATAGAAAAAAAAGATTTTTGTCAGCAGTTTATAGATGCTGGAAAATATTATAAAGTTTGGTCAGACACTGTGCCTAAAATTAATAAAACACATATTTTTTGTTGAGAATATAATAGTAAATGAAAACCAACTTGATTTCATTCAATGCCTAATTGAATTGCTCCAAAAACTATAGAGATATATGAATTAGAAAAGAAAAATAAATATTGAGTTTATAATGCAAAGATTTGAGTTTATGATATTAAAAATGATAAATTTAGAAATAAATTTTCTAGTATTTTTCCAGATAATTTATCTAAAGATGAAGTTGAAAATGCAATATTAACAGCTTGGGAAAATAAATATTATTATAAAAATTCTCAATTTAAATGAAAATCAGGTTTGTGATTTGAAATTTGGTGATATACTTATAAATGAAAAGATAAAATAAACACAGCTTATCCAATTTACAAAAAATAAAATATGCTTAATAAAATACTAAAATTTGTTTGAATAGAAAGAAAAATTAAAGAAGTTGAATTTGATAAAATATTTGAAGATTTTTATAAATCAGATATTTGAGAAAGCCAAATGATAAAAGATGAATTGGCAGAATTAGTTAGAAAAGTTTTGAAAAAATGAATTATGCAGGAATTTATTTGAAATTCTTATTCTTTAGAAATATATCCAGGTTTAGTTGTTATTATAAATAACAATAACAATAATATTTCTAAAATAAGTTTAGATGAATTTGCTGAAAAAATGAGAAATAAAAAAGAAGAAAAATAATTTTCTTCTTTTTTTATTAATGACTTCCACAACTTCCACCTCCACAACAACCACCTTCATGAGAATGTTCTTCATCATGACCAGCAGCAGCTTGTGTTTGAACAAATTCTAAAAATGTATCAACAAGTCCTTCCATTAATCCATCATTATCAAGTTCTTTTCCTTCTGGAGAAACAAAAACTTTTCTTAAAATATCAAGTTTTTCTTGATAATCCTTTTTTAATTCAATTTTTATATTAGACATATTTTTTTATTATTAATTAATATTTATATATTATATTTAAAAATTCATTTTTTACTAATTATTTTTCATCTTCCTCTTCATATCATAAAGCAAGTTTTTCTGCTCCTGGCAATTCTTGTCACATTAAACTTTCTAACTCCCCATACATTCAAGTAATTGCAAAAGTAGCTCTTTCTAAATCTTTTTCTCTTTTTTTCCAATTTTTTTCCATAGCTCTTCTTTCTGAATCAATTCAAATTTTTAATTGTGAAAAAACATCGACCATCATAGAAATTTTACTTGAAAATTCTTCACTTGAAAGATATTTATAAAGCATTTCCATTTTTATATCCTTCCCTTCTAAAGATTTTTCAGTTTTAGCTACAGCAATTAATTTTTCTCTCAACATTGAAGCAACAGGAATTACAAATTTTGGTAAACAAACCATAACATCATCAACCATTCCAAAATTCTCAATTTCTTTAGGCAGAACTGTTGTTACTAAAATTGCAATATTTCATTTAACTTTTAATTTATCATCCTTTAATTTCATTATCCAATTTTGTGTCCAAGTTTTTGTATTTTTTGATTCCCAAACAATTATTCCAGAACTTACTCAAATGTTATTTTTCACTGTTTGTATTAAATCTGCTCATTTTACTCATGTTGGTACATCTTCAATTTGATCAATTGGAAAAGCTGATTTAAGAGCATCTCTAATATCATCTTCTTGAATATCTCATTGTATTTGTTGACTTGCTTGTTCTGACTTTCTTTTTAAATCATCAATTGTTTTTTTCATTTGTTCTTGTTGCTTCAGCATTTCAAGTTCTTTTTTTCTATTTTCATCCTGTATTTTTTCCAATTTTTCATCAAGTTCTTTTTTTGAATGTTCTTGTAGTTTTTTTTCTATATCTTCCTCAATTTTTTTCTTTTCTTCTGACATTTTTTTCTCCATTTCTAATTCAAAATTTTTCTCTTTATCTTCTAATTCTCTAGCTTTTTTCATCATTTCAAGTTCTAATTTTTTAGCAATTTGTTTTTCTTCTTCAGCTTTTTTTAATTGTTCTTGCATATCTTTCATTTCAAGCTCAACCTTTTTTCTTTCTTTTTCAGCTTGTTCTTCAGCAAATTTTTTTGCCTTTTCTCTCATATCTTGTTTTTCTTCTTCTAATTTTCTTTCAAAAGATTTTCTTTGTTCTTCTTGTTCTTGTTTTAATTTAATTTTTTGTTCTTCTAATTTATCAGAAAATTTTTTGTCTGCAATTTTATCTAAATCAATAGCAGTATCACAATTAGGACATATTATTGTTTGACTCATAATGTATTTTTTTTATTTTTAAATTTGTTTATTAACTCTAATTTTATTTTCTCAAATCACTTTTTCAAAATAATACATTTTTCAGTCTATTATTCAATCTAAATATTCATATTCTTTTCAAGGAATAAGTTCAGAATTTATATATCATTTTATAGAGATTAATTTAAATATTCAAGATTCTTGAATAAATATATTTTTTCAGAAAATATTTACTGTTTCTCATACTGGTTTATCAAGTAATGTTTCACTTGATTTTTGCCATTCTCAATCTTTTAATAAAATTTGTTTTCAATCATCTTCATTAATATAAAATTCTTCTCATTTTATTATTACAAAAAATTTATCAAAGAATCATCAATCATATTCATACCTTAATTGTCATTTTATATAAACTTTTTTTCATTGCCATTCAGTTTCTTTTCATACAATAAATTGACTTGGAAATTCAATAAATTCTGCTTGTTCTCAAATTTTTGATAATTCTCAAGTACCAAACTCTAATATTGAATTACAATAACCACAAGCTAATATTCTTGCATATTTCTCATCAAATTTTATTGGTCTTCAACAAGATGGACAATTTTTTAAAGAAGTCATATTTTTTTATTAAAATTTATTTATTTTTTTATTATTTTTTCAATTCAGTTTTTTCAAATTATAAAAATCTTTGTTTTAGTAAATCATAAACTATATTTAAATCATGGATATTTTTTTTCAAGTTCTTTATTTTCTTCTACTTTTCACAAGTATCTATTTTTACAATAAATTCATATAAAAGCTCAAAATTCTCATTTAATTTTATTTGAACTAATGTAATACAAATCTTTTTCTACTCTATAATGGAACATATTATTTTATTATTTTAGAAATTACCCCTATAAACATCTCTATTTTTTCTTCTAGTTTATCTATATTTGCTTTTAATTCAATAGATTTTGTTAAACTTGTTTCTTTTAATAAAACAGCTTGTCATTCATATTCTATTTTTCAAGAATAATTTTCTAGTTCTTCTAAATTTTTATCAGTTTTTTCCTTTAATGAATAAAGTAAAAATATCACTCAAGATAAAGCAAAAAAACTATTTTTTATTTTTTGAAAAATTTCTTCTTTTTTTGAATTTGTTAATAAATTATCTGAACTTAAAATTCAAGTAATTTCAGCTATATTCAACATTATTTTTTTTATTTCTTCTCAAATTTTATTTTGTCATATTATTTTGATTCATAAACTTTTAATTTCTTTATTATCAATAATGTCATAATCTATAAAATAATGCTTTCAAAATTCTCAGTTACATAGAATAATTAAATCTTCATCTATTTTTTTTCAAATAATTTTTATTCACTTAAAAAAAGTTGAACTAAATTCTGTAATTTTAAAATCAGAAAAGTTATTTTCTAAAACACTTAAAAAATTATTAGAAATTTTATTTATTTCTAAATTATTATTTTTAATTAATGTTGGTATAAAAATTTCTAGCATTTTTTATAAATTATATTTTTTATAACCCTCTAAATAATATTCTATTATTTTTGGATTGGTTAAAGTGTTTATTTTTACATTTTTATTTTCTCATAAATAATCTTCATCAAAACCTGTACATCATAAATTTCAGCAAATATTTTTATTAGCTAAATCTCATTTTTTTGCTAAAACAAATCACCAATCTCAAAAACTTGGTAAATATCTATGATAAGCTAAACTATTTCAAAAAACTGAATTAATAGTTTTATCAATAGACCAAAATGCTTTTGTTGCAAAGAAACTAGAACTTGATTGACTTACAAAAACTCAATCTTTTTCTAATGTTCAGTTTATTCAAATATAAAATTCTTTTGAATAAAGTTTAGCAGTTCCTACATCTCTTGGATCTGGAAAATCTGCAATAATAAAATCATATTTATTTTTAGTATTTTTTATAAATTTGAAAGCATCTATATTTATTATTTCTACTTTTGAATTATTTAAGGAATTTTTATTTAATTTTACTAAATCTCTTTGAGTTTTAGAAATTTCAATCATTTTAGGATCAAGTTCAACTAGAGTTATATTTTTAATAAAATCATATTTTAATAAATTTCTAACAGCTAATCAATCTCATCATCATAAAACTAAAACTGAAACATTTTCTTCATTTTCTAATATTTTTAATGGCCAATCAACTAAAGCTTCATGATATCTGTTTTCATCTAAACTATTAAATTGAATATTTCAGTTAAGAAACATTCTTAAATCTTCTCATCTTTTTGTTAAAACTATATTTTGATATTGTGTTTGATATGTTTGTAAAATTGGTTCTTTGAAATAAAATTTTAAATAGAAATTTTCTAGTTTCTGAGAAATTGAGATTAAAAAAATAAAATATAATCAAACTAAAAATATAATAGAGAAATATTTTATAAAGAATTTTTTATCTAATATTTTTAGTTTTATATTCTTTTTTCTAATATAATTTAAATATAAAAAAGCTACTAATAAATTTAAACTTCAAATAAAAATTGATATATTATATAGTCATAAAAATGGTAATAGAATGAGTGGAAAAAGTAAGCTAGCAAGTAATCCTCAAATATAATCAAAAGTAAAAATATCAGAAATTATTGATTTAGTTTTAATTTTAAGTTGTTTATAAAGAGTAGCTACTAAAGGAATTTCAATTCATACTAGACTACCTAAACAGATAGTTAAAAAGAAATAAATAAATTGAAAAGATAAATCATTATTAGATAATAAAATATAGGCATATTTTAATAAAATTACTGAACTTGCTCATAATATTGATAGTATAATTTCTACTTTTAAAAAATTTTTAATAGCATTTTCTTCTAAAAATCTTGATAAATATGCTCAGATTCACATACCACTCATAAAGAATCCAATAGTAAAACTAAATTGTTTAACACTATCTCAAATTAAATAAGAACTTAAAGTTCAAATCATAAGTTCATATAAAATTCAGCAAATTGCAATGATTAATGTGAAAAATAAAAGCATTATAAATAATTTGATAATAAATTAATATACATATAATAGCTTAAATTACAATAATTGCAATTTAAAAAACTATGATTTGATTACATATAATTTCTGATTTTAAATGAGTTAATTTTTCAAAAATAAATATTAATAAAAAAATATTACAAAATTTAATTTCTGAATTATTATTAAAATATAATTTATATGAACTTTGAAATTATTATCATACTTTTGAAAATAATAATGAAATAACTTGTGTAGTTGCTTTGGCTGAAAGCCACATTACAATTCATACTTGGCCTGAAAAAAAATATATTTCTCTTGATATTTTTGTTTGTAATTTATGAGAAGATAATTCTTCAAAAGCAAAAAAAATCTATAAAGATTTAATTAATTTTTTTAATCCTAAAAGTATTGAAGAAAATTTAATAAATAGAAAAAGTAGTTAATCAAAACTACCTTTTTTATTTTTCCTCTTTTATACTTTCAAGTAACAATTTTAAATAAATATTTAAAATTTCTATTTTGATTACTCTTTCAGAAATACTACATGTATTTCTATCAATTAAAAATTTATCATCATCTTCCATAAAAATTTCCTCAATTCATTCAATTTCTGAAAAATCATCTTCTAGATGAGCAAATCTATCTTTTCATAATAACTCTTCAGCGTTTTTTTGAATTGTAACTAATATATATTCTGAAGATTCTTCATCATCATCTTCTTCTTCAAGTTCTTCTTCACTTGCTTCTATATTATTTTCAATTCATACTAATAAATCCCATTCCTCATCAAAATATTCACATTTATTTTTTTCTTCTAATTCTTTTATTTCTTCTAGCATTTTTTCATTTTCAGCATCTTTTTTTATTAATTCACCATTTAGTTCTTCTAACACTTTTTTATATTTTATATATTAAATTTAATGTAAATAATTTTACAGACTCTTATTATACTTAATATTTTTTTAAATTGCAAGTAAAAAAATATTTTATTCCATATTTAGTTTTACTATTCTTCACTTATCATCAGTTAAAAATAAATTTCATTTTTTATCAAAACTAATTCCTTCCCAATCTCACTTTTTTAAATCAATACTTTTAATTATTTTATTATTTTCTAAATTATATACAAATATTTTATCATTTTTATCTGAAATTATATATAATAGTCCATTATAAAAACTTAATCAACTTAAATCATTATATAGAAAATTAATTTTTTTTATTATTTTAAATTCATTATCAGTAAAATCTAATATTAATAAATTTTCTTCTTTAGTTTGAGTTGAAATTATATATTTATTTTTTCATACTTTTGTAAATCACTCTATTCATTTTTTTTCTACTTTATATCATTTAATTTTATATTTATTAATAATTTTAAAATTATTTTTTAAATCTATTTTATATATTTTTCATGTTTCCTCATTAATGGTTAATAACAAATTATTTCATTCATCACAAATAATTGCTTCAAAATCATATTTTTTATCAAATTGAAAATATTCAAGTTTTTTTAAATTTGAATTAATTTTTTGTATTTCTCATTCATCAGACACAACATAAAAAATATCTTGATTTTCCATATAACAAATCCCTGATGCTTCTGAAAAACTTATTGATTTTTCTGAGTTTCAGCAAGAAGATAATATAAAGATAAAGAAAAATAATGTTAATATTTTTTTCATAAATTAATTATTAATAGTTAATTCAAATAGTATTTAAAAACAAAAAAACAGCAAAATTTAATTTACTGTTTTTTTTATGAATAATTAATCTATAATAAATTCAGATTCTTCATTTTCTTCTTTTTTAGTTGCATGTATTTTATTTTCTACTAAATCAGAATTTATATTTATTGCCACTCTTTCAGTTATATCAATTCCCCAAGGTATATCTAGTCTAGCTATTACTTCAAAACTATATTTTTTTCTCATATTTGGAATAAGCATATCAACTAAAATTTCAGCAATTGTTCTAAATGCTTTTGGAATTTTATTTAATATTTTTTCAAATGATATATCATTAGCTACTGCATTATTTGGTACAATAAAATTAAAAGGAATTTCTTCTTTAGAATATTCTCATTTACCAGATAAATTTGTTTCAAGAAGAAAATTATATCTTCTTCTATTATTAACTTTTACTCAATCTGACAAATCTAATCATGTTGTTGTAATTTTTCTATTTAATCATATAGTAATTTTATCTGCTTTTACTTTTTCTTCTCAGAAATCAAATCTTATTACTCACTTAATTTCTTCTCAACATTTATAAGTTAGTTTTGGTAATTCTAATATTATTGTTTTTTTATTTAATAATCACATTTTTGTTTTTTTATTTAAAAAATATTAAATATATATTAACATATATTTAATTTAAAAGCAAAAGAAAACAGCAAAATTTAATTTGCTGTTTTAAAAATTACATATTTGTTAATATTTCATCTTTTTTCTTTTCATAATCATTTTGATTAATTAATCATTTTTTAAGTAAATTTTTAATTTTTACTAATTTATCTTCTGAACTTTCAGTAGTGGTAGTATCTTGTGTCTGTCTTGAATTATTTTGCATTTGATTTCACATGTTCATCCCCATTGCCATACCAATTCAGGCTCACATCATGTCTCATGCTGTCCCACCAGATTCAGCTGCTTTTTTCATAGCATCTAATTGTTCAATTTGAGAATAATTAGCCATTGAATCTTTATCAATATTTCAAGTCTTTTTAATTGCAGCAACATCTGCACTTTTATCTGTAATTTTATCAATAAAACTTTGAGTTTTTTCAGTAAAATTAATATCTTCTATTCTAAAATCTGTTAATTCTAAACCTAGTTTAGAGAAATCATCTTTAGTAGCAGTCATTAATTCATTTGCAATATCTACTGTATAAGCATCAATTTCATTATAACTAACTTTCTTTTTTGCAAAAAGAGTAGCTATAGTTTGAGATATTCTATCAACTAAAATCATTCTAATATCATCAACTAAAACCTCAGATTTATTTGCAACATAATTAGTCCAAAAATTTTCTAAATCAGTAATTTTAAAAGTAAGATTTCCAAAGGCTCTTAATTCAACTGGAAAATCATAAATTGGATCAATATATGTTATTTCATTAGGAGTTCCCCATTTTTGATTTGTAATTTGATTAGTTTTTACAAAATATATTTGTGCTTTATCATGAGTTTCAAAACCACTCATAATATTTTTTAAACTAGATAAAAATGGTGTATTATCAGTATCTAATTTCCATTTCCCTGATTCATCCTGAATAGATTCTATTTTTCAATTATGGATGAAAATAGCTGCTAATCATGGATCAACTATTAAACTAGAATTATTTTTTATTTCATCTAGATTTTGTGGCCATTTCCATACTAAAAATTCATTTGATGGATTTTCCCATCTAATTATATCTACAGTTTGGTCTTTAAATATATCAAAAAATCACATAATTTATTTATATTAGTGGTAAAATTATTTTATTGCAGCAGCAATAATTATAGCAACTGCTATGAAAAAACTTCAAAACATTATTCAAATAGCAATATTTTCATCTTCAACTAATTCTTTTCTAGCAGAAAATTTTGTTAAAAGTTCAAAAATCCAAAAACTTCCTCACATAATCAATATTCAAACAACTGAATATATAATACTTTCTATTATTCAGACTTGTAATAATTCTAAATTCATAATTAATTATTTTAATAATATAAAATTCAAAATACAAAAAATATTTTTTATAAATATTTTCTGCAATTCTAAATTCTATTTTCAACCAGAACTTCATCATCCATAACTTGAACTTGAAGAAAAATTTCTACAGCTTCATATACAATTATCTCTTTTATTAACTATAAAATCTGGTTTTTTAAGACTCATAGTTTTTAAATCAATTTGTTTTGATATTGGTGTATATTCTGATGTATAGGCAAGAGTAAATCAAATTCCTGCATATAAAACTAAAGCTCAAGCTATCCATTTAAACATAATATTATTTTAATTTATATAAATCTCAATTAAACATTTTTATAATTTCATTATTTCAATCAGTTTCTTCCATTTTAATTATTTTTTCTAAAACTTTTTTATCATCTTCAGAATTTACTGAAAATTTTAATCAAGTATTTTTTTCATAATAAGTTCTTTTACCACCATAATCATAACTTTTTTTTCAAACTATTTTTTCTTGCATAACAGATGAATCTTTAAAATTTAATTCAACTTTTTTAGCTTGTTTCAAATCTGATAATTCAATTTTTTGTTTATTTTCTAAAACTGAATTAAATATTGGTTTAAAAATAAAGAATGAAAAGATTGGTAATAATATTAATATTATAAAAATTTTTTTATATTTTTCAGGTATTAAATCTTTTGTAAAATAATAAAAAATTCATAATACAATTATTAAAACTATTCAGAACCAGATTTCTTTTGGTATTAAAGAAATGAAATTAATTCAAAAAATAAAAATAAATATAAACCATCAAAAAACATCTCAGCTAAATCATTTTCATATTTTATTTGAAATATTTGAAAAATTTTCATATTCTTTTCAAAAAAGTTTTGCAGCTTGATTTCATGATAACTCTTTTGTTTTATAAAAGCCAGCTTCAATTTGTGTTCAGCTTTTTTCTTTCTCAATTATTATATCTCAAAAATCATAAATTTCAACTTGTTCTCAAACTCTAGTATTTTTAGAATTTTCTCAATAAACTGAAATAACTTTAACCTTATCCCATTCTTTTGCATACAATGATTTTCATTCTATTTCAGCTGTATGTCTTATATAATCTATTTTTCAGATTTGCTTTGGTATATATTTTTCAGATAATTCAAATTCATTTGTCCATATTCAATCATCACTTGAACTTCATTCACTAAAATATTTATATTCATTATTTTCTCACAATAATAACCATTCTAAATATTTAGTTCACTCAGAATAATTTCATTCATGCCAATAACCTCTATATTGTACATAACCAGTTAATCTATATTTTTTTCATTCAATAATTGCTGTGTCACCTATTTTTAGTCATAAAATAGAGTTTGCTTTTCTTTTTTGTAATACAAAATTAGTATGACAATAAGGACATTTTATTTCTAAATTATTATAGTTTCATTTTTTTATTTCTTCTCTTTGTTTTTCAGTTAATCATGAAAAAGGAATTTTTGCTAAACAATGAGGACATTTAATTGATTTTCATTTAATTTTTGCTTTTTTATCAGAAGGGTTGGAAATCTTTTCACTTAATAATTTTGCATATCTTTTTGAATATACATTATTAGGTTCTTTTAATAGGACTTCATTATTAAGTTTTTCAGCTTCTTTATATTTTCATTTTGAATAAAGAATAAAAACTTCATTTAATTTTCTAGAATTTTCTGACATTTTTATTTTTGTAATAAATAAAACATAACTCAAGATATAGAAAATATTAATCAAAGTAACCATAATCTAAAAACTACAGTTTCTTCTTTCCAACCAATTGCTTCTAAATGATGATGAAATGGTGCAATTCTAAAAACTTTTTTTCAATTTCTTAATTTTTTACTTGTTAATTGAATCATAACACTTAATGTTTCAAATATAAATATTGCTCAAATAATAAATAAAACAAATATAGTATTAGTTAACATTGCTATAATAGCTAAATTAGCTCATAAAGCTAGACTTCACATATCTCACATATAAAACTTTGCTGGTTTTACATTAAACCAAAGAAAAGCCATTAAAGCTCAAACTATTGAAAAACATAAAGTTGAAAGTAAGTACATTTCTTGATCAAATGTAATATAACCATAAACAGTATAAGAAAAAAGTAGAAGTCATCCAGCAAGTCAATCTAGTCAATCTGTGATATTTACACTATTTGAAAAACTAACAATCATTAATATAAAAAGTGGTATAAAAGAAATTCAAATATCAAGTGGTCAAAAAGGTGTACTTAACATATGATCAATATTCCATCCTAATTTATAATAAAACCAAAATGCTCACATTGTAGCAAATATTGTTAACCAAAACATTTTAAATTTAGCAGAAAGTCATTTTGTTTTCCCTATTCATTTTATATTCATAAAATCATCTATTGCCCCTAAAAGTCCCACTGTTCCAAGAGTAAAAAGAGTTAAATAAGTCTCATTTCTTGAAAAAAGTGAATTATTTATATATCAGAAACCTTGTAAAATCATACTTACTATCACCATAAAAAAAACAGCTCAAAGTATTACTCCTGCTCACATTGTAGGAGTTCAAGCCTTGTCTTTATGTAATTTAAAAAATTCACTAGCTTTTCAAACTAGAGCATTTTCTCTTATTTGTTTTCATAATTTTAATTCTTTCAACATATTAATATAATATGGTGTTGCAATAAAACCAACAAGAAATGTTGCAATTCAAAAAGAAAATATTGATATTAGATTAGAGTTCATATTTTATTTATTTAAGTTAATTAATTTGTTCTATTCTATTAAAAAAAGGATTTTTTGCAAAAATATAATTGTAAAAATATAAAAACTAAATAAACTAAATATAAAATTTAATAATAATAAAATAATATGAACCAAGTAGTTTGAACAATTAATTTATTGGAAAATAAAAATATACCAGAATCATTTGATTTTGATTATGTTGCTTCTCTTTCTAAAAATTGAGAAAAAAATTTATTTATTTTTGGTGAAACAGAAATAAAAACAAGTATAGAATTTGTAAAATATTGTGAAGAAGAATTATGAAAAATTACTGACTTTGATATTTCTATTTCAAGTGAAGATAATATTTTACTTGAACCATATGATTATGAAGAGTGAATTTATGAAGTTGCTAGTTTTGAATGAGAACAAATAAGTTTTGGAGAAATTAAAAATAGATTTGCAGAAAATGATGCTTTTATTTCAGTAAGAGAAGCAGGAATTTCAAAGAAATTTGGAAATAAAATAGTTAAAGTTGATTTTGTTTATTAATATATAGAAATGGATTTACATATTCACATTTGAACAAATTTAGAATATTTTGAACTTCTAAATAATGGAAAACTTCTTTCTCAGTGAAAACAAGATAGAGAATTGGCTAGTTTTTTTATGCAAAATTTTCCTTGAGAATTAGCTGAAACAATTTCACCACAATATGAAATAAATTTTATGTGAATAAGAGAAATAAAAAAAAGATTTTGACCAGAAATTTTTAATAAAATTTCTTGAATTTATTATTGAAGTGATAATTGTGAATATTTACTTCCTTATAAGCATGAAATAGAAAAAGCTATAGAATATTTCTGAGAATTTAATAAAAATTTTTCTCCACACAAGGTTAGAACTTTTACATTAGTTACTCCATATGTTGGAGATACTATGATGGAAAAATTAGAGGAAACACTAGATTATTTAAATAATTTAAAAACTAAATTTACTATTGAAGTAGTAGTAAATGATTTTTGAGTTTTAAGGGTTTTAAATAAAAAATATACAAACTTAAAACCAGTTTTTGGAAGATTAATTCATAAAATTTTAAAAACTCCATTAATTGATACATATTGATATGAAGCACATCCTGCTTGAGAAAAAATTAAAAATAAAAGTGAACAAGAAAAATTAAAATTAAGAGATGAGATTGTAAAATGGCAAATGAAATTTTATAATTCTTCAGAAGTTAGTTTAGATTTATATAAAAATTTTCTTGAAAAATATCAAGTTGAAAGAGTTGCACTAGATTATATGGAAAAAAGAGAAGAATTATTTAATAACAAAGAAAATATTGGTATTGATTTATATTATCCTTGGGCATTAATTTTTACTGGAAGATTATGTGATACTTCAGCTATTGAAAATCCAGCAAAATGATTTTATGCAACAGATGATATTTGTCCTAGAACTTGTAATAGATATGATGTTTTCTATAAAATAAAAACTAATTGATACAAAATGGTTCAAAGATGAAATGCTGGTTATAGAAGTGAATTAAATTTAGATTTTTTGAAAGAAGAGTTTATACAAAATAAAAAAAATAGACTAGTATTTAGTCCATTTATTACAGTTTAAAAAAATCTAATTAAAATTAGATTTTTTTATTTTTCATCAACAATTAAATTTAATTTTTTTAAAGTTGTTACTCAAGTTTTTGGGATTACAATATGTGTATTTTTAATTATTGCATCTTTATTATTTACAAGAGTATTAAGTAGTGAATCTGCTGATTTATTTAAACTTTGGTATTGATTGATATATTGATTAATTAATATAATATATGTTCTTGCATAGTTATATTCTGCTTTTAAAACTAATAAATCATCAATATTTTTTTGTGTAGATTTTGCATCAAATTTTCTAAAATCTAAATCTATTTTCTTTTTTAATTTAGATATTGCATCATTTGTATTTTTTAAATCATTAGAAAAAGCTTGTTTCTTTTTTAATAATAATTGTATTTGTGCATTTGAATTGCTATATCTATATTTTAATTGATCTATATATGCATCTAATGTTTCTCTTTTATTGTAAGAAGATGAAACTAATTTTTTTATGTCTGTTGATAAAACATTGTAATATTCTTTTATTTTCAGAAGATGAATAGTTGAATTTGTATTATCAGCATATTTTTTATCAGATATAATTTTAGCAACTTTAGGTAAATCTTTATATAAATTTTGAGTTTGTCTTTGTTTATATTTTATACCAATGTTTGTAGAAAGAGCAACTCATACATTTGACAAAGTTGATACATTTGATTTTTTGAATTTATATTTATTATTATTTCCAGAATTGCTAGTATTCTCCACTTCACTTATACTTGAAGGAATTGTTTTTTCTCAATCATTTAAAAAAGCATTTGCAAAATTAAAAATAAGAGCAAAAAGCAAAGCTAGACTTGTAATTTTTAGAATTTGTATTAAGATTTTCATAAATTTAGATTAATTTTATATTTATAAATATATAATAACATAAAAAACAATATGAGTAAAATTTTTAGCCTATTTTTGTTATCTTTTTTATTTTTAATAAATATAAATTGAGTTTTTGCTGAAGATAAGATAAGAATTTATTCAAGAGAAGAATGGTGATCAAATGAAGAATATAGATATGTTAATTCATCTTTTTGGAAAAATATTTTAGAAAAAAGAGAACAAGATTATTTATTATGGCAAAAAAAATGGGCTAATTTCACTCAAGAGAAAAAGGATTATTTACTTTCAAAAAGTAAAATTGCTTCTGATAAAAAAGAAAAACAAAATAATTATTTATCAACAAATTTTTCTAAAGATATTAAATTAATTGAATATAATAAATTTGATTGAACAAATAAATTAGCATGGCCAATTTGAAAAACAGAATTTGTTAAAAATATTGTAATTCATCATACTCAAAGTGAATATAAAAATTCTTGGGAATGAATTAAAAAAATTCAAAAATACCATTCTATTAGTAGAGAATGGTGAGATATTTGATATCATTATATTATTTGATATAATTGAGAAATATTTGAAGGAAGAGCATGATGAGATTATGTTGTTGCTGCACATGACACTTGGAATAATAGATCAACAGTTTGAATTTCAATAATGTGAAATTATACTAAAAAAGATTTAAATTCTCAGCAATATAATTCTCTTAAAAAATTGGTTTCTTTTTTGACAAAAAGATATTGAATTGATTTAAATAAGAAAATTCCATATCATAGAGAATGTTATTGAAATGATTGTCCAAATTGATTAGAAACAAATTATTACTTCCCTATTGTATGACATAGAGATTGAAAAAATACTGCTTGCCCTTGAGATAAAAACTATAATATAACTATCCCAAAATTATTAAAAGAGTTAAGTCCTGAAACTATTTGATATAAAAAAATAAGTTATTTAGAAAGAAAAAAACAAAAACAAGAATATATTGAAACAATAAATAAAAAATATAATTGGGATAAAATAAAAGAAAAATTTAACAAAATTTCTGAAAATAAGAAAAAAAGATTTCTGAATAAATTAAAATTAGAAACTAAATATAAATATATTGATTGGAAAAAAGAAATTTTGTATAATAAAATATATGAAGAGTTAAAAAATAATTCCAGAAGATAAACATATATCTTTAAATCATAAATCTTTCATAATACTATTTGCTCATACTCTTCATACTGAACAATTTTTCATATTTGATTTATCACAACTTAGTACAATAGAATCATTTTTAGATATAATACCTTTTTTTTCAAAATCTAAAATAATTTCTTTAAATTCTCTATCTGTTATCTTTAGATATGGAATAAATAATAAAGAATCTCCTGAATTAGAATCTCAAATATTAATAAAAATATTATCTTTTTTATTTTCATTTTTACAATATTTAAAAGACTTTTTATCTTTTTGAAACTTTATAATTCATAAATTACTCATTCATCAATCTATATAATATACATTATATCATTTTCAATTAAGAAATCATGAAATAAGTTTTGATCTATATCAAGTAATACAAGTTAAAACAATTTTTTTATTTGTATTTTCTAATATAATTTTATCTATATTTTTGAATAATTCTGATGGTCTTATATTATGTATATCATAGTTTTTAAAGTTTTCTAATTTTACATAAGGTTCAAATGATCATTTTTCTAAAATATTAATAATATAGTATTTTTCTACATTATTATTAATTCCTTCTTTATTGATGGTTTTAGCTTTTTTAAAAAAAATATCATTATTTTCATTTTTATTATTAATAATATCATTATTTATTTTTAGATTTTTAATATTATTTAAATATTCCTTTAAATAATTTTCTTTTTTATATTCTATATAAAAAAACTTTAATGGAAAAAAAGTAAGAATAATAAATAATATAATTAAAAATTTTATTTTTAAATTTAAGTTTTTAAAATAAAAAAATATAGCAACTATTCAAGAAAGAACAAATCAAAAAAATAATATAAAAAAATCATAGCCTAAAACTAATATTCATAAAGGCAAGGCATAACTTATATTAATAAATAAAGTATATATTCAAAAAAATAATAATAACTGTCTCATATTTTCTAAAAAAATATTTATAAAATATATAAAGCATAATAAAATTATTATGCTTTATATTAACCTAATTTTCTATAGTTATATTCAAATGATCTGTCACATATTGTATACAAATATTATCCCCATTAGTTCATACTGTATCACATACTTTTGATGTATCATTAGAATCAAAATATCCAGATAAGTTTCATAAATTATTACTTCTTAAATTTAATTTAACTAATTTATTTAATTTTGTTATTTCTGAAGGCAATTCTGATAAATTATTACTAGACAACCCTAAGTAAGTTAAATTATTTAAATTTCATATTTCTGAAGGTAATTCTGATATATTATTAGACCGTAGACCTAACTCAGTTAAATTAGTTAAATTTCATATTCCTTCTGGAATACTTGTTATCTCATTTGAATATAAATATAAATCAGTTAATTTAGTTAATTTAAATATTGCTGGAGAAAATTCTGATAGTCTGTGTCAACTAATCTCTAAATATAATAATTTTGATAATTCTCATATTTCAGAAGGTAGTTCTGTAAATAAAAAATCCTCTCATCAACTAGCATTTATAACAAATTCTGTTAAATTATTTAAATATCATATTTCCTTAGGAAGAAATGGTAAAGCATCTTCATATGATAATGATTCACTATAATAAATAGAATCAGAATTACACCATTCATCTTTTGTCATTGGTGTAGAATCAATAAAATAAAAAGCTGTATTAAGATTATTTACTTGCTCAGCAGACATATATTTGCATACATATTTCATATATATATAATCATTATCCTCAACTGTCCAAAATTTTCATCATAAACTATCTACATCTAAAAGTCTTTGAAATTTAGTTCATGTTCATGTCACATATTCATTATCTTTTAAATATGATTTTAATTCTAAATTTCATACATCAGATATATCTAAATATCAGCTTCATATAATTATGTCTACATTTTGTATAAAAGTATTATTTGAATCAGTTAGTATTCATAATTTTTTACCTGTTGTCTTTGGATATCTATCTGAGTAGTCTGTAGCAAATGTTTTATTAAAACTATTTAATGCTACTACATCTATATTAGGTTCTTCTAAAAAAGCTAATAGTTGAAAATATTTTTTATTTTTTGTTAAGTAATAACTGAAATATTGTTTATCTTTTGGATCTAATCAACTTTCTGTATACTCTATTGTTTCTAGTACATTTTTTCATATATATCATTGATAGGCTATTACTGATCAACTATATTGAATATCTATCTTATCATCTGGTATAGGTAATGACTTTTTTGTTCTATATAATTCTAATGCATCACTCATTGATTTTAATTGTGATACTCTATTTGTATCTCTTGTTCATGCTAGATAACCTGAAAATGATACAAATCATATTGTAGATAAAATTGTTAGAATTGTTATTACTACTATTAGTTCTACTAGTGTGAAGGCTTTTTTATTAAACATTTTTTTTATATTAATTATTAATAATTTTAGTTTATTCTTTTCTGGTTTAAAATCAAAAAAAAAAAAAAAG
>Ga0256843_1000042_pt1 | contig 104605 bp, 96 predicted proteins | sample AlvinellametaG_FD_191572 | JGI IMG/M metagenome (GOLD analysis project Ga0256843, IMG submission 191572) | Pompeii worm associated microbial communities from hydrothermal vent at the East Pacific Rise, Pacific Ocean - Alvinella | ecosystem: Host-associated > Annelida > Integument > Unclassified... | reverse complement strand
AGTTTCAATCCCCTTTATATCGGGTCAAGTCGTAATAGCTACCAAGCCCTATATTTCGGGCTTCTATATTCTTAACGAAAACTTAAGCGTTGCAAAACAGAAAAATGTGAAAAATCGTATCTCTTCAAAGCCCCAAATCTCGGTATTTAAGAATAATTTTAAACCTTTAAGAAAACTTAAGCATCTAAAACTACTTTTTATCTATAAAATTATACCAAAACAACCATTAATGGGTTTTAAAAAAGAGAAATTTTCAGAAGAGTTTAACCCATAAAACACTGTTTTAAACCATTTATAATAAACTTTAATATAAAATACGCAAAAGCTTTTTTTGAAGATTTTTAAAAGAGGCAGTAGATATAAGGTCGGGGTTGGATTCCCATAAGATTTCGCAGTCCTAACAATCCAACCCCACAAGCACTAGGCTTGGTAGCATTTTAACCAATCTTCGGTTAAATTCCGTTTATCAAGCCATACTTTTTATTGTTAACAATTCTCCTAAATTCTGCTTGGAGTCTTTTTCTACAAACTAATGCCATAAGAATCTTCCATAATATGTCTTCTTGAGACCATTTGAATCGAGTATCCTTCATGGGAAGTGGTGCAATAATCCACCAACAAATGGCTTAAGTTTCAAAAGAGTATTGTGTGTCGGCTCTTTGGCTAAGTCCAAAGATTTGAAAAACTCGGGTTGACATATTGGTCAACCCATAATAGGGTTTTTGAAATCTTTGGATATGCCAAAGGGAAGGAAAATAGATTGGTAACTGTGGCTCTTTGGGGTCGAATAAGCCGAGATAGATAGTGTTGGGTTTGGGACTTGAAGAAGAAGAGTAGTTGTAATCGAAAGATATATTTAGGATAAGGGTCTCCGTCCTATTGAAACTGCTGGATTTTTGGGACGCAGTTCCTCATTTATCCCCTGTGATGGGTCGACGTGAAAGCGGTGATAACAGCCCCCTCTGCCCTTTTTTGAGGCAGAACGCCTGTTCCGAATCTCGGCTCTACAATGATAACAGGCTTTGGAGTCTTTCTGCTCAAATATCAAAAGAGTTTACTACTTTATAAACATTCAAATAAAACAAAAAAGAAAAGAATTAAAATAAAAAGAACTTAACTACTAAAGAGTTAACCACTTCGGTCAATGTTAAACGAATTAAAAAAATCTAAACTACTAAAGAGTTGATTACTTATAAGCCTCAACCGAATTAATATTTATATACTATATAGAGAACTTCATAAATAAAAAAAGAGAGAAATTTAAATTTCAAAAATTGATTAACTCTACTTAATTATCTCTTAATTCACTTAACATAGATATAAGCTCTAAAGCTGACTGATTGTCACCATGAACACAGATGGTGTCTACCTCTAATTTTAAATCTTTTCCTGTTATTGTTTTTATAGTTTTCTCTTTGAAAAGTAGTTTTGCTCTTGCTAATACCTCTTCTCTGTCTGATAATACTGCTCCTTTTTCCGTTCTACTTAACAGAGAGCCATTGTCATTATAAGCTCTGTCTGCAAAGACTTCATAGAGCAGAGTAATGTTATACTTGTTGGCTAGTGTTTGATAGTGGCTATTTTTAGAAGAGGAGAGAATCATAAGTTTAATAGAGGGATTATATTTAGAGATGGCTTTTGCAATCGCTTTAAATATCATCTCATTTTTCATCATGCTATTATACAATGCACCATGAGGCTTAAGATAGGTTACTTGTTGATTGTAGCTTTTGCAGAGGGCATCTAATGCTCCGAGTTGATATAAGATAAAAGAGACAATCTCCTCTTCACTACAGTTCATTTCACGCCGTCCAAAACCAACCAAATCGGGATAAGCAGGATGACAACCTATCTCTAGGTTATGTGCTTTTGCTTCTTTAATGCTTTTATGCATCGTTACAGGGTCAGAGGCGTGAAAACCACACGCCAGATTAGCCATGTCGATATGGGGCATAATTTGAGCATCAAATCCCAAATTGTAAATGCCAAAACTCTCACCCATATCGCAGTTCAATTTTATCTTCATAATATGCCTTTTAAGGCGTAATTATATATCTTTATTAAAAGAGAGTCAAACTACTTTTTCTCTTCTTTTTTATCTTTAATAGTATCAGAAGCAGAATCAGAGACATCATCTTTTGCATCTTTCATATCATCTTTCATCTCTTTAGTTGCATCAATACCTTCAGATTTTAAATCTTTAGCAACATCAACAGTCTCATCTTTCATCTCTTTACCTGCATCAATAACATCTGTTTTCATCTCTTTCATTCCATCTGTCGCTTCGGTTCGCATATCTTTTGCTGCGTCGGTCATGTCTCTCATCATATCTCCCATAAAAGAGAAGTTTGCCGAAGCTGTTGTTATCATGGTTGCTGTTAAAATTGTTAGCATTGTTACTTTTTTCACGATTAAGTCCTTTAATTTAATTGAACTATTATAAATAAAATAACCTTAAGCATATAAGAAATATTAATTAATTATTATTTGATTCATGAGAATTAGTAATTATTACGCAGAAGATGTACTCTATCTGCATTAAAAAAGAAGAGAGATAGATTATTCCATTTTTTTCTTAAAGTGAGAAGGTTTTCTCTGATTCATGGACAAAATGCCCATGAAAATCAATTTTAAAAATCGTAAGTGACACCAGCAGAGAGTGCATCTAAATCTGGAGAGCCTGATTTCACGACCATTCTCTCATAATCAACAAAGAGTCCCAGTCCACGCTCTTGGTCGCCTTTTCCATCAAATTCACGTCCATAGCGTCCATCTTTTGGAGAGTCTTTACTTAAATCAACTTCAACCCCTGCACCCATAGCCAGTGTCTCGGCACTGGTACGTTGCAATCCTCCTTGAGTGGTTGTTTTTGCAAGACCTATTAGACCATAAATATTGGTTTTATCACCAATAGGAAGCATCGGTTTAACAAAAATACCTGCATGTTTAACCGTTCCACCATCATCATTTAAACTGGTAGTGAGTCCTCTTGCTTCTAAACCAATATAGGGATTAAAATCATATCCTGCTCTGGCAAGAAGACCTATGGTTGTATCGCTACCTGATTTGGCACAACTACTGGTACAATTTGTTTGATAATGGGCTGTAGAGATTCCCAAACCAACATAAAACCCATTGGCATAAATATCTTTTTTTACAACTTTTTTAGGTGGTTCAACAACTGCCGTCTCAACAACTATAGGAGCTGAAGGAGGAGGTGTTTCAATCTTTTTAGGCTCAACAATAACCTCTTCTTCTATCACAACCTCTTCTACAGGTACACTCTCTATTAATGCCGTGTCCTCCTCCTCGTAAGGTGTAATAAGTTGAAAGTCTCCACCTCCATAAGTTAGCGTACTTAGTGCCATTAGTGTTATAATTGATAATTGTATATTTTTCATCTGATTTCCTTTGAATTATATTTTATAGGTTCTCTTCTTTGTGCAAAAGAAAACTACCCCATAACAGTGTAAACAACACCATTAAAAGAACAGCTATTTTACCCATAGCTGGGATACTCTCTTCGTATGGTTCACAAACACACTCTCCTGTGATGGTAACCACTGCTGGATTGCTTCGCTCTCCTTGGTTGTCAAGAACAGTATATTTTATAGGAGTGGGTGTACCCCTATAGCCTGTGAACCCTGTAAATGTAACCGAGCCATTATCATCAACACGCCATGTTCCTTCATTTTCAATCACAACGGTACGCATCGATGTACCATCGGGAGCAATAAGTTGAACAGAAGAGCTGTTAATATCTCCATTATCATTCTCTAGAACATTAATGGTTACTCTATTTTGACCATCTGCAGAGGCTATATCATCATTTGCAACCAGTGCCATACCTCCTTGAGTAAAAGTAATCGTGGCTTGATTGCTGGTCACGCCATCACTACTTTCAACAGTATATGCAATGGGTGTGGGAGCAGAGCTAAATTGCTCCTCTGCTGTAAATCTGACAACCCCTCGATTATCAACACTCCAAACCCCTTGGCTTGGAACAGTTAACTCTTTACCATCTTCGCTAACCCTTGTCCCTACTGGAGTATTATTGGGTGCAATAAGTTGAACACGCTCTGGATTTAATCTACCAAAATCGTTAGATAGAATATTAATCATAGATAGACTCCCGACATTCATTGTAGAGCTGTCATCTATAGCTAAGAGTGCATAGCGAATATCTACAGTTGCACAGTTGGAGTATTCTCCTGATAACAGCTCTACCCTATATTGAATATCGGTTGGCTCAGATTTAAATCCATCTTGAGGTGTAAAAGTCACTTGACCCTCTTCATTCACACGCCATATCCCCTCATATTTAACATACAACTCTTTTACACCTTCGCCCTCACAACCTATAGTTACTGTTTTTGGAATGGTGTTATTGCTGTCATTAGAGGATACATCAACAGCTATATCCCCCCTATGATTCGCAGAGATGGTGACTCTGTCATCTACAGCATCGGGATAGATAATGGTTATCCTTGCAGGATTACTAACATCTCCCTCTTGCTCTTTGACTGTATACTCAATGGGTGTAGGACTGTTAGATAACCCCTCGATAGGAGTAAAGGTAATCGAGCCATCATTATTGGTTATCCAACTCCCTTCAGCATCAATAATAAGGCTCTCAACCTCATCTTTATTGGTTAAATCAATAATTCTAACCGATGGTTTATCAAGTGGGCTTGAGGTATTCGTATCGTTATCAGTTACATAGATTCTAACCTGTTGTCCTATCTCTGCATTAACTTTATCATCATTGGCTACAGGAGGGTAATTAATTGAGACCTCTGCACTCGACTCATTACCTCCAGCATCTTGAACACTATAACGAATTGGTGTTGGGTCACCAACAAACCCTCTGTTTGGTGTAAAAGTTATTCGTCCTCTTTGCTCATCTACTTGCCATACACCTTGAGTAAGCACAGTCAATACTTTTCCATCTTCACTTAATGTTGCCCCATCAGGTGCAAAAGAGATACGCAGTGTAGAGGTATCAAAAGGATAACTCCCTTCAATATCATTAGATAAAATATCAATCTCTACACGATGACCTGTTCTGCCTTGCTTAATATCATTGAGTGACTCTCCACGATTTAAAGGTCGAATTCCTGCATCTATGCTGATTATATTGTGATGACCATCTACAAAAAAGAGTGCTGTTCTTCCATTACTCTTTGCATCGGAATCTAAAGTGTCATCCTCTCCTTGTCCCGATTTTGTAAAGATATATCCATCAGGAAGATTACTAAAACCAAGTGAATATCGTCCTTTTGAGATATTGGTAAAGTGATAAATTCCACTGGCATTACTCTGGGTTTGCGTAATTTTATCTCCATTTTTGTCATAAAGAGTAATAATAACATCCGATACACCATTCTCATTCTCATCTTGAATACCATTACTCACACCTCTGTTTTCATCATACCAAACTCTATCTCCAATGGCTGAACCCTCTTGATAGATTCCCATATCTACCGAAGAGTCAATCTCATCTGCTTCAAGAGAAATCACTTCACTTTTCCCTTGCTCATCAACATCAGAATCAATCGCATCATCATCTTGATTTTTGGGACTCACAATATAACCAGAAGGAAGTGTAAATTGAACATAATAGGAGCTTTTTGGGTCTAGATGTACAAACTCATAGAGACCATTCTCATCGGTACGAATGGTGGCTATCTTCTCATCTGTATCATAATTAAAGAGGCTTACCATCACATCTGCAACACCACGCTCTCCAATATCTTGAATACCATCTTTATTGTAATCTTCCCAGACCAAGTTTCCAAGTACAGATTTACCAGGAAGAGATACGGTCTTGTAGATACCCATATCCCAACTCAAATCGTTTGCACCTGCTTTTAAAAGCGTTACCTCGGTAACAATACTCCCTTTCTCATTTAAAAAGACATCTGAATCTGCTAAATTATTACGGTTTCCATCAATATCCTTTTGAGTAATCAAATAACCATAAGGCAAATCTGTAAACTTAAGTGCATACTCTCCTGCTGGAAGATGTGTAAAGAGATAATTTCCACTCTCATCCGTTACTGTCTCTTTTATAAAATCCCCATTGGTTGCACTTGAAAGTGTTACTTTAACCCCTTTTACACCAACTTCTCCTCTCTCTTGTAGACCATTATGGTTGGTATCGTGCCAAACTTTATCTCCAAGTGTCGCTTCACTCTGATAGAGACCCATATCAATAGTTGAGTTTTGTGTACCATACTCTACTACAAAATTATCACTTTTACCATCACTGTTGGCATCTGAATCAACAGCTCTATTTTCTCCTCTATGTTGTTGCGTAATGGTATAGGCGACAGGAGGTGTAAAGATAATATAATATTCAGAAGGAGCTATATTTTCGAAAATATAGATACCATTAGAGGTTGTTTTTGTCTCTGCAACAGCTTTATCCCTTCCTACTTGATAGAGCCTTACCATAACATTGGCCAAACCATTTTCACCATCATCTTGCAGACCATTTTTATTGGAATCGTACCAAACACGGTCACCAATTCTTGTTTTAGAGTGATAGAGTCCCATATCAATGGTTTGATTATCTAATCCTGCTATCAGAGTAAATGGTTCACTCTTACCTGTTTTAGGATTGACATCAGAATCTTTATCCTCATGCTCTCCTTGATTTTGAGGAGAGATGGTATAATTTTTAGGAACCAAGAATAGAAGATAGTAACTCCCTGCTGATATATCTTTAAATGCATAAAAACCATGTTCATTCGTTTGTGTTTCTGCAATCAAAGCATTATCTTGATTATAGAGTTGAATCTTTATATCTTTAATGCCCTCCTCTTCCTCTTTATCTTGAATACCATTATGATTACTATCAAACCAAACACGATTACCAATGGCTACAGGTGAGGGATATAGCCCCATATCCATTGTCTCAACAACCTCTCCTTTGGTTAATGTAAATATCTCTGTTTTCCCACTTTTATCGACGCGAGAGTCGTTACTTTTATCAGTTACAGTATAACCACTGGGTAGAGAAAACTGCACATAATAACTACCAGCAACCACATCTGAGAAGAGATATTTACCCAAGCTGTCTGTGGTTGTTGAATCTATCTCTTGATTAGCACTATCAAAGAGTTTAACAACGATGTTACTTAATGGGAGTTCACTACTCTCTTGAATACCATTTTTATTACTATCTAACCAAACATAGTTACCAATACTCCCTTTTTTAATCACAACATCTATACCAACATAACTGCTGTTTGATTCAGCATTAACTTCACTATCCTTATGCTCTTTGTCTTTTGCTGTTACCGTTACACGGTTACTATATTGACCCAAAATTGCCACACCACGTTTACTACAAGTCACTGTTTTAGATGGATTTAGAAGTGCTAAAGAGCCATCACCACTACAATCGGTAATCTTTCCCTCTTTATCATCAGATACAACAATATCAACAAGAGGAACATCTCCACTATTTGTAATATGATAAGTCCAAGTAATCGTATCTCCCACTATGATATTATCAACGTCTCCACCATTAGTTACTTTAACAATTTCAATCTTAGGTTGAGAGAGAGGGTATACTCCTGCATCAATATAGTTATTTTTACCAATAAAGGGTGTGAGAGGATTGGTTTTTCCTGTTAATGGGTCGGCATCAGAATCTAACTCTTCATCAATTCCCTCTAGATTCTGTTTGGTAAATTTAAAGCCATCTTGTAAAATAAATTTAAGATAATATCCCCCATAGAGAACATCACTAAAGTAGTATCTACCCTCTTGATTGGTAGTTGTGGTCTCTTTTAAAAGGTTTTCTGTAGTGTAGAGTTCTACCGTGACCCCCTCTATTCCACGCTCTCCACTATCTTGTTTTCCATTCTTATCTGCATCAAGCCAAACCAAATCTCCCAAACCTATCTTCTCAACAGCTGTACCTGTAGCATAGCTGGTAATGATTATTAGCATTAGAAGTAAAAAAATCTTAAAAAATCCCATATATTCTCCTTTTTCTAGCAATAATATTAAAAATTTATTAAAAATATAAAATATAAAATTATTTAATTCAAATTTTATCTTATTTTATATTTATTTAAAGAATTTATTTTATTTTTTAATATTTTTTTAAAAGAAAAAAGATTAAGAGGCAATTATCCTAAGATAATATGTTAAAAGTTGTCAAAAAAGATGAAAAGTGTAAAAGAGAGACCAAAGCCCAAAAGGCTTTGGATTATTTTTTAATCTTGATGAATATCTCCATCATCATTATTTATAAAAGTATTATTTTTAGTTGTTACCTTAGCAGAACCATCAATCCATAAACCAAACAGTTTATTGTTTTGAATTAAAGAGTCGTGTAGATTCAAAATAGTTGAATCAGAAGCATAAATAGCTCCATAATACCAAGCTCCTGCGTACTCCAGTGTAATATGTGACAGCTCATTTCGATTATCTACAGCGTTATTAAATCGAATACCTCCCCAAAAGCCTTTAGACTTCGTAGCACCTGTAAAGAGAATTGGATTTTTAACCGTTCCTACTGCTTTTAAAGCACCTTCGACAGAGATATATCCACTTTTAGTAAACTCATATCTTGCTCCTGCTTTAATTGTCAGAAGTTTACCACTTTTAACTGTAACATTATTTACCAATGCAGGAACGCTTAATGGAGTCCATGTTTGAGTCGAAGTTACTCTTCCTGAACGTACAGTTAAGAATTCATCAGTATTTCCCTTAAAATTACTACTTCCATCAATAATTCCAAGATGATTTGGATGAACAGAACCTGCTGTTTTTTCATTCTCTGTAGAAGTTATATTTTTAAATTCACTAAGTTTTGTCTCATCAGAAAAATGAAATCCATTTAATTTATTCTTTCGGATAATAGAATCTCTGATTTTTAAATGTGTAGCATCACTTGTATATAATGCACCATAATACCAACTCCCAGCATACTCAAGTATAATATTTGCTAATTCATTTCTATCATCAACAGCATTATCAAATCGAATACCAGCCCACTCTCCTGCTGATTTTGTTGAAGCAGAAAATATAATCGGTTGAGCAGGAATAATATCTCCAGTATCTACATCTATTTTTTCTGCCACTCCAATAGCTTTCAAGGCTCCTTTAACTGCAAGATAACCCCCTTTTTTAAACTCAAACCTTGCTCCAGCATTAATTGTTAAGAGTTTATTTTCATTAATTGTAATTGAATTATCAACAAGGATAGGAACATTTAATCTACTCCACTCTTGTGTTGAGTCAATTTCCCCTGAACGCACGGTAAGATAGTTATCTCTATTTCCTTGAAAATCATTCTCTTCACCTATCATACCCAAGAGACGAGGAGGAATTGAACCAGCTGTTTTTTCATTCTCTGTAGAGGTTACATTCGAGAATTCAGTAAGTTTTGTATCGTCAGAGAAATAAAAACCATCCAATTTATTTTTTCGAACAGTACTATTTTTAATTTTTAATATCGTAGAGCCAGAAGTAGATAAACCTCCATAATACCAACTCCCTCCATACTCTAAAACAACATTATTAAGCTCATTTCGTTCATCTACAGAGTCATCAAATCGAATCCCTTGCCAATATCCTACTGATTTTCCTGTTCCTGTAAATGTAATCGGTTGAGTTGCTGTTCCTACGGCTTTTAATCCACCTTTTATAAGGAGATAAGCATTTTTCGAAAAAGAGAGTGTTACTCCTTCTTTAATTGTTAACAGTCTATTCTCATTAACTGTAATACCTCTGGTTACCTTATAACAGTTTTGACTCCATAGAGTATCTTTATCAATAACAGTATCAATCTCTACACAGCTTGTTAAATTATTGTTTGTATTCTCTATAGTATTATTTAGTTCATCAACAATCTCATCTGTTGAGCCACATCCTGTTGCTAAGATGACAGCTAACGATAAAAGAAGTGTTGTATATTTAAAATCTTTCATTGATGCGTTCCTTTAAAAATTATTCTTTATAAAAATTTAATTATTTTTAATGATATTATAGTTAATAAATATTTAAGCTATTTACCATTTATAATAAATATTAAATATCTTATAGGTATATTTTAACAAAAAAAAGTGTCCTAAACATGTCAAAACATAAAAAAATATTTTCTTTTATAAAAAATTATTATTAAATAATATTTAGAGGAGGTTTCTTTAAGTGGATTAGAAAGAAAGAGGAGCTATCGGAGAAAAATCCCCGATAGAAAAGAGTAAAAAATAGAAACTTAGTTTCTTTTTTCAATAATCTCTTTAGCAACATTTGCAGGAACTTCATCATAGTGGTCAAATTCCATTGCGTATGTAGCACGACCTTGTGTCATTGAACGTAGGTCTGTTGAGTAACCGAACATTTCAGAAAGTGGTACAAAAGCATCAACAATTTTGTTTCCTGCTCTATCTCCCATTCCACGAACGATACCACGTCTTTTAGAAACATCACCAATTACGTCTCCCATGAAATCTTCTGGAACTTCAACTTCAACTTTCATCATTGGCTCAAGAATTACAGGGTTTGCTTTTCTACAACCCTCTCTGAATCCCATTGAACCTGCAAGTTTAAACGCCATTTCAGATGAATCGACATCATGGTAAGAACCATCATAAAGTGTAACTTTAACATCTTCAACAGGGTAACCAGCCTGAATACCACGACCCATAGCCTCTTGAACACCTTTGTTAACAGGTTGAACAAACTCTTTAGGTACAACCCCACCTTTAATTTGGTCAACAAACTCGTAACCAAAACCAGGCTCTTGTGGCTCAATTTTAAGATAAACATGACCAAACTGTCCACGTCCACCAGACTGTTTAGCATATTTGTACTCTTGGTCAACAGCTGTTCTAATAGTTTCACGATAAGCAACTTGTGGCGCACCAACTTCTGCTTCTACTTTGAACTCTCTTTTCATTCTATCTACAAGAATTTCAAGGTGAAGCTCACCCATTCCTGAAATAATAGTTTGACCAGACTCTTCATCTGTACTTACACGGAAAGATGGGTCTTCTGCAGCAAGTTTGCCGAGTGCTAGTCCCATTTTTTCTTGGTCAGCTTTTGTTTTTGGCTCAACTGCAACAGAGATAACTGGATCTGGGAAATCCATTCTTTCAAGAACAACTTTATCAGAAGCATCACACAGAGTATCACCAGTGGTTGTGTTTTTAAGTCCAACAACAGCACCAATCTCTCCAGCATAAATCTCTTTAATCTCTTCTCTTTTAATTGCGTGCATTTTCATAATTCGACCAACACGCTCTTTTTTATCTTTTGTTGAGTTATGCACGTAAGAACCTGACTCTAAAGAACCACGATAAACACGGATAAATGTCAACTGTCCAACAAATGGGTCTGTCATAATCTTAAATGCCAATGATGCAAAAGGTCCATCATCTGTAGACTCAACAACAACCTCTTTCTCTTCATCATCCATCATTGTACCCTTGATAGCAGGGGCTTCAACTGGAGATGGAAGGTAAGCAACAACAGCATCAAGAAGTGTCTGAACACCTTTATTTTTAAAGGCAGTACCTGGAAGCATTGGAACAACAGCCATACCGATTGTAGCAGTTTTAATCGCCTCTACAATCTCCTCTTCTGTAATCTCTTCACCCTCTAGAAACTTCTCCATCATCTCTTCGTTTCCGTCGATTTCTGAAAGTGTCTCTAGCATTTTTTCACGATACTCTTCTGCTTGCTCAGCCAACTCTTCACGAATCTCTTGAACGTGATAGTTAGAACCCATAGCAGCATCAGCATCCCAAACAACTTCTTGCATTTTAACAAGATCCACAACACCCTCGAAGTTCTCTTCTGCACCAATTGGCAATTGAATAACTAAAGGATTACCTTTTAGTCTGTCACGAATTTGTCTCTCAACTTCTAAGAAATCAGCACCAGTTCTGTCCATTTTGTTAACAAATACTAGAGATGGTACACCATATCTATTTCTTTGTCTCCAAACAGTCTCTGATTGTGGTTGAACCCCACCAACAGCACAGAATACAGAAACAGCACCATCAAGAACTCTCATAGAACGCTCAACTTCAATAGTAAAGTCAACGTGACCTGGAGTGTCAATAATGTTAATCTGTTTACCTAACCACTCACAAGTGGTAGCAGCAGAAGTAATGGTAATACCTCTCTCTTGCTCTTGCTCCATCCAGTCCATAGTTGCTGCACCATCGTGAACTTCACCGATTTTATGCTCAACACCTGTATAGAAAAGAATTCTTTCTGTAGTTGTTGTTTTACCAGCATCAATGTGTGCTGCAATACCAATATTTCTAACGTCTTCGAGTTTGTGTGTTCTTGCCATAACTTAGTCCCTTACCATCTATAGTGAGCAAACGCTTTATTCGCTTCTGCCATTCTATATGTATCTTCTTTCTTCTTGAATGCAGAACCTTTATCAGTTGCAGCGTCCATAAGCTCATTTGAGAGTCTCTCTACCATTGTTCTCTCGTTTCTTTTTCTCGCAGAGTCAATTAACCATCTAATAGCAAGTGTCTGCTGTCTAGCTGGTCTAACTTCGATTGGCACTTGGTAAGTTGCACCACCTACTCTTCTAGACTTTACTTCCATTGCTGGTTTAACGTTATCCATTGCCTTATTGAATACGTCAATCCCTTTTTCTCCAGATTTCTCTTCAATTCTCTCTAATGCAGCATACATGATTTTTTCTGCTGTCACTTTTTTACCATCTAACATTACGGCATTTACAAATTTTGTTAACACTTTAGAACCATGTACTGGATCTGGCAATACTGGTCTTACGGGAGCTTTTCTTCTTCTCATATTATATATTTTCCTTCAATCTAATATAACGATTTACTCAACCTATTTCCCCTAAGGATTTTTGAAACAGACTGGGTCTTCTTTTTTATCTATCAATACTTTTTTAGAAACGATGGCTTTGGCCTCGCTATAAAAAACTACCTATTTTTTAGGTTTTTTAGTACCATACTTAGAACGTGCAACAGTTCTACCGTTAACACCAGACGCATCCAATGCACCACGAACAATATGATATTTTACACCAGGTAAATCTTTGATTCTACCACCACGTACAAGTACGATTGAGTGCTCTTGAAGGTTATGACCCTCTCCACCGATGTATGAGATTACTTCAAATCCACTTGTTAATCTAACTTTTGCAACTTTTCTTAAAGCTGAGTTAGGTTTTTTTGGAGTTGTAGTATAAACTCTGGTACAAACGCCTCTTCTTTGAGGACAGTTTACGAGTGCTGGTGATTTAGATTTTTTAATCACTTTTTTACGTTCTTTACGAACCAATTGGTTAATTGTAGGCAATACAATTCCTTTCTGTCTATTTTTTTTGAATTAAAATCTGGACTTGGAAGTCCCGAAAAAACGTACTTTTGACATACTTTCGGGACTTTCAAATGTAGAAAATGGTGCATATTATACCCAAATATACTTTATGCTATATTTTTTTGATATGAATAGAGTTAAAAGATATTTTTTATGAGAATGTTTTACTTATTTTTATTTAATAAATATTCTTTAGTTTCTGTGTAATAAGCAGAGCATCCCCCCCAAAGGAGATACTCTTTTACTACTATTCAGCCTCTTCAGGTGTAAGGAATTTAATATTTTCAATATCAACCATACCTGTTCCCACAGGAATAAGACGACCAATAACAACATTCTCTTTTAAATCTTCAAGAGTATCAACCGTACCTGCAATTGATGCAGAGGTTAATACTTTTGTTGTATCTTGGAATGATGCAGCCGAGATAATCGAATCTGCTCCAACAGCTGCTCTTGTAATACCGATAAGCAGAGGTTCAGCAATCGCAGGTTCTCCATGAAGTCGAATAACCTTCTCATTTTCACTGTTAAATTTACGTTTAGATACCAAGTCAGCATCAATAAATTTAGAGTCTCCACCATCAACAACTTTAACTTGACGCATCATCTGTGAAACAACAATTTCAATGTGTTTATCAGAGATGTTAACCCCTTGTCTACGGTATACTTTTTGAACCTCTTCAACAATATACTCATAAAGAGCCTTTTCACCAAGAGCTGCGAGAATGTCATGACTTGAAACTGTTCCATCGGTTAACTTCTCACCTGTGTGAACAAAATCCCCTTCACTCACAACAACCGTTCTCTGTTTATCAACAAACTGCTCAATAGGTGTTCCCTGCTCTGGTGTAATAATTAAACGCTTTTTCCCTCTCAATGGCTTACCAAACGATACAGAACCGTTTAATTTAGCAATCAATGCTGGGTCTTTTGGACGACGTGCTTCAAATAGCTCTGATACTCTTGGAAGACCCGAGGTAATATCGCTTGACTTTTGAGCAGCTTTAGGTGTTTTTGCCAAAATATCAGCAATCCCAACTTTTTGACCATCTTTAACAAAGATAGATGTTTTTGGGTCAAGAGAGTAAGAGATAATCTCTCCCTCATCTGTTGCCAAGACAATTGCAGGGTTATACATGGTTGGAATATAATCATTCAGTGTTAAACGACTCTCCCCTGTCAACTCATCAAACTGCTCAACTACAGTTACACCAGGAATAATATCTTCAAACTTAAGCACACCATTTGATTCAGCAATCATTGGTTCAGAGTATGGGTCCCACTCAGCAATTACCACTTGGTCTGTTGTAGCAGCTTTTGCTAAAATATCCCCTCTTGATACAAATGAATCATCATCAATATCAATGACAGAACCTCTGGCAATGTAGTGTCTTGCTGCCTCTCTTCCATTACCATCAACAATAACAGCAAAAAGACCTTTTTCGTCAACCTGTTTACCATTTTCAATGGTCTCAATTCGCTCTAAGAAATCCCCTTTTAACAAGAAGAATTTAACATTCCCTTTAGCATCAGCATGAATATTTTGTGTAACAGGTGCGCCATCTTCTACTTTAAGTTCAGAAGCAAATGGAATTCGACTTGGAACTGACCACGCCTCTTTAATTACTTCAATAATTGAGTCACCCTCTTCAATAATCTCATTATGCTTAAATGGAATAAAGAGTTTACCATCAACTTTTCCACCAACACCTGCAAGTTCATTTGTTTTTGCAACATCAGCTTTTCTAATAGTATAACGTTGCTCTTTTGCCCCTTGTTGTACAGTTAAGATAATCTCATCATGTGCATGAACAATAGTTAATTTACCACGTGTTAATGATTTCACTTTAGGTTCAACCAAAAGAACACCTGCATTTCTTCGGTTAGAGACAAGTAGTTTATCTTCTGAGTTTCTATAAACATTAAGATTATAGTAACGAATAAACCCTTCTTTATTGGCAATAACTTGACGCTCCTCTTTACCTGCTGTAGCTGTTCCCCCTGTGTGGAAGGTACGCAAGGTAAGCTGTGTTCCTGGTTCTCCAATTGATTGAGCAGCAACAACACCAACAGCCTCTCCACGCTTAACAATTTTATTTTCAGCCATATTCAAGCCGTAACATTTAGCACAGATACCTTTTGGAGCTTTACAGGTTACAGAAGTTCTGATATTTACAGAACGTACACCTGCTTCAGTAATCAGTTTACCCATCGCCTCATCAATCATTGTACCTTCACTTAAGAGTACTTCTGAAGTAATTGGGTCAATAATATCTTGAGCAATAACACGTCCATAGACTCTGTCTGCCAATGGCTCAATAAGTTCATTACCTACGTTAATATCAGCAACATCTACACCCTCGTGTGTACCACAGTCATGCATAACAACTTTAACATTTTGAGCAACATCAATCAGTTTTCTGGTCAAGTAACCTGCACTTGCTGTCTTCATCGCTGTATCGGCAAGACCTTTTCTCGCTCCGTGAGTTGAAATAAAGTACTCCAGTACATTTAGACCTTCACGGAAGTTAGAGGTAATTGGTGTCTCAATAATTGAACCATCCGATTTTGCCATTAGACCCCTCATTCCTGAAAGCTGTCTAATCTGAGCTGCTGAACCCCTCGCCCCTGAGTCTGCCATCATGTGAACCGAGTTGAATCCATCTTTATCTTTTTTAATCAAAGACATCAAATCACTTGCAACAGAGTTGTTGGTATCTGTCCAAATATCAATAATCTTATTGTAACGCTCTTGCTCTGTTAGAAGACCTTTACCAAACTGTTTCTGAATCTCAATAACATACTCTTTGGCTTTTCTAACAGTCTCCTCTTTTACTGATGGTACTTTAATATCATCAATAGAGATAGATACACCCGATTTTGTCGCATATTTAAAACCAATATCTTTTAAATCATCCAAAAATACAGAGGTGTGTGAAATCCCACTCTGTGCATAGATAAAGTCTACCAATGCACCAATATCTTTTTTCTTTAGTACCTTGTTCCAGTAACTCTGTGGAACGTAATCTGGAATAATTGCTTTTAGGATAACACGCCCTGCTGTTGTGTTAATAATTTTACCATCAACAACGGTTCGAATCTTAGCGTTAAGGTCAAGACCTCCCTGCTCATTGGCAATAAGAATCTCATCAACATTGGCAAAAAGTTTATGTTCACCAACCACATCAACTTTTTCTAGGGTTAGGTAATAGAGTCCTAGAATCATATCCTGAGATGGTACAGCAATCGCTTTACCTGACGCAGGAAGAAGAATGTTCATAGATGCCAACATTAAAATCTTAGCTTCTGCAATCGCTTCATCCGAAAGAGGAATATGCACAGCCATCTGGTCACCATCGAAGTCGGCGTTGAACGCAGCACAGACCAGTGGGTGAAGCTGAATCGCTTTTCCATCAATCAATTTTGGATGGAATGCTTGAATAGAGAGTTTATGCAGTGTTGGCGCACGGTTTAGTAACACTGGATGCCCTTCAACAACATCCTCTAAACACTCCCACACTTCATTCTGCTTCTGCTCAATCATCTTTTTAGCCTGTTTAAGTGTTGTGGCATATCCTCTATCTTCTAATTTTGCCATAACATGTGGTTTAAACAGCTCAAGCGCCATTACTTTTGGTAATCCACACTCATCCATCTTAAGGCTAGGTCCAACAACAATAACAGAACGACCAGAAAAGTCAACCCGTTTACCAAGAAGGTTCTGTCTAAATCGTCCTTGCTTACCTTTAATTACTTCAGAAAGAGATTTAAGTGGTCTTTTATTTGCCCCTTTTACAGAGTTTCCTCTTCGTCCATTATCAAAAAGTGCATCAACAGACTCTTGAAGCATTCTCTTTTCATTTCTTACAATAATCTCAGGTGCATCAAGTTCAACCAATCTTTTAAGTCTCTGGTTTCGGTTAATAACCCTTCTGTAGAGGTCATTCACATCAGATACAGCAAATTTTCCACCATCAAGGCTTACAAGTGGTCTTAAATCTGGTGGCATAACAGGAAGAATTGTTAACATCATCCACTCTGGTCTGTTACCTGAATTCAAAAATGCCTCAATAACTTTCAATCTTTTTACAATAGTCTTCTTTTTCGCTTCTGATTTGGTTGCTAAAATATCTTGTTTAAGTTGAGCAAACATATCTACCAAATCTAAATCAGCAAGAAGCTCTTGAACAATCTCTCCACCCATTCTCGCATCAAGTCCAGAATCAGGGAAACGTTGATCAATTGATTGATACTGCTCTTCGTTAAGTACATCATACTTAGCCAAAGGTGTTGCACCCTCAGAGTCGTAACACGCTTCACCAGGCTCTTTTACAATATAAGCTTCGTAATAGAGAACACGCTCAAGGTCTTTCATTTTAACACCAAGAAGTGTACCGATTCTTGATGGTAATGAAGATACATACCAAATGTGTGCCACAGGAGCTACCAAATCGATATGTCCCATTCTGTTTCTTCTTACTTTTGATGTGGTTACTTCAACCCCACACTTCTCACACACAACACCCTTATAACGCATCTTCTTATATTTACCACAAAGACACTCATAATCTCGAACTGGTCCAAAAGTTTTGGCACAAAAGAGACCATCTCTTTCAGGTTTTAGGGTACGATAGTTAATGGTTTCGGGTTTTTTAACCTCTCCATATGACCATGACAACACTTTTTCAGGACTTGCAACACGTAAACGCATCGCATGAATATCCATTGGTCTCTCTTCTGTTGTTAAGTTAATTGGTGCTAAACCATCTAAAAAATCACTCATTATGCCTCTTCCTCTTTTATCTTATCAAATAAATCTACATCAAGTCCAAGTGCTTGAAGCTCTTTAGTAAGTACGAACATCGTTTCAGGTACACCTGACTCTGGTACACTCTCACCTTTTGTAATGGCTCGATATGCTCTGGTACGTCCATCAACATCATCCGATTTAATGGTCAACATCTCTTTAAGAATATGTGAAGCACCATACGCCTCTAATGCCCAAACTTCCATCTCTCCAAATCTCTGACCACCAAATAGTGCTTTACCACCAACAGGCTGTTGTGTTACCAAAGAGTATGGTCCAGTTGAACGTGCATGAACTTTCTCATCAACAAGGTGATGAAGCTTAAGCATATACATGTAACCTACGTTAACACGCTCAAGCATCTTCTCACCAGTTTTACCATCATAAAGCTCAGTTTTACCATCAGTATCCATTTTTGCTAACTCAAAGAGTTTATCAAACTCTTCATAGTTTGCACCCTCAAATACAGAAGCCCCAAACTTAACACCATTTGCCCAATCTCGTGCATAGATTAAAAGCTGTTCATCATCTATCTTATCTAATGTCTCTTTGGCATTCATCAATTTAGCAACGTCAGCAATCTCTATCATTTTGGCTCTTAGGTCACTAATCATTGTCTCTTTATGCTCATCAAACATGGTCTGAATCTGCTCTCCAAGCTCTTTGGCAATCATACCAAGGTGAACCTCTAGAATCTGACCAATGTTCATACGTGAAGGTACTCCTAGTGGGTTAAGAATAATATCAACGGTTTTACCCTCTTTGGTATATGGCATATCAATCTCTGGAACAATATTTGAAACAATACCTTTGTTTCCGTGACGACCAGCCATCTTATCCCCTACTTTTAACTTACGTTTTGTAGCGATATAGACTTTTACCAATTTGGTCACACCATTAGGAAGAATGTCATCTTTTTCAAGAATATTCAACTTCTCTTCATGTGCATCTTTAAGTTTCTTCTTCTGTCGTTGGAAGTAGTTCTTAGTTGAATTATACTCGGACTGTACAGCATAATCATAAGAGAGAACAACACTTCTAAGTGCAAAACGGTTTACCTCAAGAATAACTTCTGTAGGAATTGTATCACCTGCTTTGTACTCGACTTCTCCAACGGTTACATCGGATGCCAATGTTGATTTAGAGAGCAAATCAGCTATTCTTAAAAGCTCCTCTTTATCAATCATTAAGAGTTTATCATGATGCTCTCCATCAAGAACTGCTTTCTCCTCTTCATACGACTGAACGGCTCTTGCATCACGCTCTTGACCTTTTTTAATAAAGACCTTAACATCAACAACAACACCCTCCATAGAGGCTTTACAGTAGAGTGATTTATTTACAACATGACCAGCTTTATCTCCAAAGATAGCACGTAAAAGTCTCTCTTCTGGAGTTGGCTTAATCTCTCCTTTTGGAGATACTTTACCAACAAGAATCATCCCTGGTTTAACATGTGTACCAACCTGAACAATACCCGACTCATCAAGATGAGTCAACTCATCTTCACGAATATTCTGAATATCTCTTGTAATCTCTTCTGTACCATGCTTCAGCTCTCGTGCTTCAATCTCTACTTCATAAGTATGAACCGAAGTAAAAGTATCTTCTCTTAAGATTTTTTCAGAGATAATAATCGCATCTTCGTAGTTGTATCCATACCAAGGCATAAAGGCAACACGCATATTTTTACCAATAGCGAGTTCTCCCATATCCATATTCGGTCCATCGGCAATCACTTGACCTGCTTTAACAATATCACCAAGTTTTGCTGTTGGAGATTGCGTAAAGGTAGTATTTTGGTTGGTTCGCATATTTTTTTCCATTGGATAATGGTCAATAAATACACCCCCTTCATCTTCTCCTAAAATATAGATATTTTTGGAATCAACTTTCTCTACACGTCCTGCTCTTTTTGCCTTAACAGACTCCCAAGCATCACGAGAGACAATCGCTTCCATTCCTGTACCAACGACAGGTGCATCTGTTTTTAAAAGAGGAACTGCCTGACGTTGCATGTTTGAACCCATCAACGCACGGTTTGCATCATCGTGTTCCAAGAATGGAATCAATGCTGCTGCTGAACCTGAAACCATCAATGGTGAAATATCAATAAGTGAAACTTTTTTTGTCTCATTAAGAAGAATCTCTCCATTACAACGGGTCTCGATAAGCTCATTTACAATTTTTCTATCTTTAATCTCTGTAGAGGCAGGAGCAATAACCAAATCCTCTTCTTGTGTAGCAGTAAGATAGACAATCTCATCTTGAATTACACCATCAATAACTCTATTATAAGGAGCTTCAATAAATCCAAGGTCATTTACTTTTGCATAAGTAGCAAGGGTATTAATCAGACCAATATTCTGCCCCTCTGGAGTCTCAATTGGACAGATACGACCGTAGTGAGTTGGGTGAACATCCCGAACTTCAAAACCAGCACGCTCTTTAACAAGACCACCCTCTCCAAGAGCTGAAAGTCTTCTTTTATGCGTTACTTCTGAAAGTGGGTTGGTTTGGTCCATAAATTGTGACAACTGCCCAGATGAGAAGAACTCCAAAATGGTATTTGTAATCATCTTAGAGTTAACCAAATCGTGAGGCATCAACTCATCTAGTGTTCCGGAGAGTGTTGTCATCTTATCTTTAATTGCTTTTTGCATCTTGGTAAGACCATTATATAACTCATTACCAAGAAGCTCTCCAATTGCTCTAATTCTTCTGTTACCAAGGTGGTCACGGTCATCAATATGCCCTGAACCATTTTTCACTTTAGAGAGATATTTTACAGTATGAATAATATCTTCAGCTGTCATAACTGTCACATATTCTGGAACATTAAGACCCAATTTATGGTTCATTTTCATTCGACCAACTTTTGTTAAATCATAACGCTCTGGGTCAAAAAAGAGCTGTTTTAAGAAACTTTTCGCAGCTTCAGCAGTTACAGGTTCACCTGGTCTCATCACTTTATAAATACGAATAACAGCCAACTGATTCTCATCTTCAATCTCTTCTGTCTGTTTTAAAAGACGTAGAGACTCTTGGTCTGCAATAAATGATTTAATAATTGAGTCATCAGAACCCTCTGCCAAATCGTTAGCAATATGGAAACTCTCCACTCCTGCATCAATCAGCTTTTTCAATTTAAGCTCATCCATACCTGTTACAACATCAAAGAGAACCTCTCCACTCTCTTGGTCAACTACTGGTCTGGAGAGGTGTCGTTCAATTAGTACATCTAGTGGATACTCAACCCACTCTAACCCTTCATCAACAAGTTTTTGAGCTTTTTTCTTTGTCAAACGTTTTGAAGCAGCAACAACAATTTCACCATTTAAATCACGAATCTCATACGGCGCACGTCCTGAGAACTCTTCTACCGAGAATTTGGTTACAAATCTATTGTCCCTTACAAAAATCTCTTTAGAGGCATAGAATAGTTTCATAATATCCTCTTTAGAGTAATCTAACGCTCTAAAAAGAATGGTTACAGGGATTTTTCTACGTTTATTAATTCTTGCATATAAAATATCTTTTGCATCATACTCAAAATATAGCCAAGAACCTCTATCTGGAATAATCTGTGCAGAGTAGATAAGTTTATTAACAACTGTAGTCGCCTCTTCCTCTTTAAAGATAACCCCAGGAGAACGGTGAAGTTGATTTACAACAACTCTCTCAACACCATTAATAATAAATGATGTTCTATCTGTCATTAATGGTATATCTCTTACATAAACAGCTTGATTTTTAATCTCTTTGGCATCAAGTTTTTCGCCACTCTTCTCATCACGATTCCAGATGGTTAAAGATATATTCATTTTTAATGATACAGAGTAGGTTAATCCACGTTCCATACACTCTCGAATGGTATATTTAGGTTGAACAATTTCACTCCCTTTATACTCTAGAGATAATCTATTTTGGTGGTCATGCAGTGGAAAAACTGAACGAAAGACCTTTTCAATAGTTGATTCTGTTCTATTTTTAGAATCTATCATCAAAAAGTCATCATATGATTTTTGTTGCAGTTGAAGCAAGTTAGGAACAGCAATCTGTCGAGGGGTCTTAGAGAAATCAACACGAAGTCTATTTCCAGAATGTAAAGAGTTTAACATGGGCGAACCTTATTAATAGTATGTTATGTTAATTAAATAAATGTAATGTATAGATATACAAAAAAACTATTGCACAATAGCTTGTCAATATATCTATAGATAAAAATCTTATGTATAATAATAATGTTTTGATTTTGTACTGTTACTAATGCAGTACAAGAGTTATAATCTACTGTTACTAATGCAGTAGAAGAAAGAATCTTAATAATTTTTAGGATACTCCATAAAATGGAGTATCACTAAAAGCAAAAGATAAGGGAAAACCTTATTTAAGCTCACAAGATGCACCAGCATCTTCAATTTGTTTTTTAAGCTCTTCAGCTTCTTCTTTAGATACAGCCTCTTTAAGAGTAGTTGGAGCATCTTCAACTGCTGCTTTTGCCTCTTTAAGTCCAAGACCTGTAATTGCTCTTACAACTTTAATTGCATTGATTTTTTTAGCACCAGCATCTGTAAGAACAACATCAAATTCTGTTTGCTCTTCAACTGCTTCAGCCGCTGCACCACCACCAGCTACTACAGTAGCTTGAGCAGATACACCAAAATGCTCTTCAAATTCTTTTACAAGCTCAGAAAGCTCAAGTACTGACAAGTTTGAGATAAATTCTAAAACGTCTTCTTTAGTTGTTGCCATAATTAATTCCTTTAATCATTCTATATTTATTAATAATTCATAAAGAGTAGCACCCTACTCAATAAAATGTCCGATAAAATCGAACTTACGCCTCTTCTTCTAGTTTTGTTGCCAATGCTTGAAGACCAATAGTAAAGTTACGTACTGGACCATTCCAAGTGTTAAGTAACATACCAAGAAGTTCATCTCTACCTGGAAGTTTAGCCATCGCTTCAATTGTTACTAAGTCAGCAACTTTAGATTCGATTACCCCAGATTTGATTGAAAAATGGTCTTTATTTGCTTGTGCAGATTTATCAGCTACTTTACAAGTAGCAATCTGGTCTTCACCCCAAATAAAGATGTTGTTATCAACAAGCTCCATCTCTTCACAGTTTGCATTTTTAAGAGCGATTCCAGCAAGTGTATTTTTAACTACTCTTACTTGAACATCATTCTCTCTAGCTAAAGCTCTAACACCTTCTAATGCTTCTACTGTCATACCTTTGTAATCACATACGATTACAGCACCTTGCTCAGTAAAAGCTGTAGTAAGTTCATTTACAATAGCTTCTTTTTCTGTTCTAGTCATTTTTTCTCCTTTCGACCTCTAACAGGGTGGTTTTACCAACAGACTCCTTTCAGAGTCTTCTATTAAGCTTTCGCCCCTATTATCTTCAGCCTAGATTACTTATGCCAAGCATAAAGGAAAAGACATTCTACCTGTAGGGGTAAACCGATGTGTTTACCCTAAAATTAAGGAAAATTTTTTATCCTAAAATAGGCAGACACATCGGTCTGCCTCTACATAGATTGATGCCCTAAGCTTTAGGCTTATTTTGCTTTCATCTCTAAAAGTTCAGTTGTATCAAGTTTAACAGCTGGACTCATAGTTAAAGATAATGCACCATTTAAGATGTATCGTCCTTTAGCAGATGCTGGTTTAACTTTGTTAATGGTCTGAACAAAAGTCTCTAAGTTCTCTTTAATTTTATCAGCACCAAAACTTACTTTACCAATACCAGCATGGATATTACCTTTTTTGTCGGTTCTAAAGTTAACTTTACCACCTTTAGCTTCAGTAACAGCCTTAGCAACATCCATAGTAACAGTACCAGTTTTAGGGTTAGGCATTAAACCTTTTGGCCCTAAAATTCTAGCCACTTTACCAAGTGTTCCCATCATGTTTGGAGTTGCAATTACAGTATCAAAGTTGATTATACCCTCTTTAATCTGCTCAATAAGCTCATCTGAACCCACCAAATCAGCACCTGCTGCTTTAGCTTCATCGGCTTTGTCATCTTTTGCAAATACAGCAACTCTAACTGTTTTTCCTGTTCCGTTTGGAAGAACAACAGAACCTCTTAACATCTGGTCTGCATGTCTTGGGTCAACATTAAGATTAAGTGCAATCTCAACAGTTTCATCAAATTTAGCTGATTTTAACTCTTTAAGAAGTGCTGTTGCTTCATCTACTGAATAGTTTTTTTCTACGTCTATTTTCTCTAAGAGCGCTGCTCTTTTTTTACTTAATTTTTTTGCCATCTATCTCTCCACGATAATAAATCTCCCACTTTTTAGTGGTCATTCAAAAGAACCAAATTTTACTCTTTGGCTACTCAAGAAATCACTTAGTCAGCGATTTCTACACCCATACTTCGACATGTACCAGCAATAATTTTAGCTGCCATCTCTTTGTCATCTGTATTTAAGTCAGCAATTTTCATCTCAACTATCTCATCAATTTGAGCCTGTGTCAATGTTGCTACTTTATTTTTAAGTGGATTATCTGAACCACTCTTCAACTTTGCTGCTTTCAGAATTAACTCTGATGCAGGTGGTTGTTTTGTCTCAAAAGTAAAACTTCTATCTGCATATACTGTAACAACAACTGGAATTTTAAATCCCATTTTGTCTTTTGTTTTTTCATTAAATGCTTTACAGAATTCCATAATATTAACACCACGTTGACCAAGTGCTGGTCCTACTGGTGGTGATGGATTTGCTGATCCAGCAGGAATCATCATTTTGAACTTTTCAGTTACTTTTTTTGCCATCTTTGTCTCCTTAGATTAAATAGTCGTTTATTTATATAAAATAAAAACTTCAATAATAAAAATATTGAATTTTTATTATTGAAACTTCAAATAGGGGTAATCTTAACGATTAGCCCTATACTATAGATATATTATAAAATTTTCTCTACTTGAGTATAAAGAATCTCTACAGGTGTATTTCGTCCAAAGATTGAAACATTCAGTTTCAATTTTCCATGGTCAAGGTCATACTCCTCTACCATTCCTGTAAAGTTAGAGAAAGGTCCATCAACGATACGTACCATCTCTCCATTTTCAAAGTCAACCTTAGGTCGTGGAGCCTCTTTTTTCTCCATTTTGTCTAAGATAACTTTAATATCTGCACTCGTTAAAGGTGTTGCTGTTTTACCTTCCCCAATAAAACGAGAAACACGTGGCAGAGATTGAACTTTGTGCCAAAGGTCTGTGTCTAAGTCAACATGAGCAAAGACATAACCAGAGTAGAGAACACGTTCAGTAATCTTTTTCTCTCCATTTTTAACTTCGATAACCTCTTCTGTTGGTACGATAATATTTTCTACTTTATCTTCAATACCATGCTCTACTGCTAAAAGTTCAATACCTTTTTTAACAGACTGTTCACTTCCAGAATATACCTGAATTGCGTACCATTGTAATGCCATACGATTAACCAACTACTGCTGTTACAATAGATGACATTAATAAGTCAACAAGTGCTAAAAAAATTGATATAACGGTTACGACTAGAAAAACAGCGAAGAATGCTTGTCTTATTTGTGTTTTTGTCGGAAATATAACTTTTTGAATCTCTTCTTTAACGTGTGCAAAATATGTTGTTAATTTTTCCATTGTAATTACCTTTTAATTGTGGCAGGCCAAGAGGGACTCGAACCCCCGGCACCTGGTTTTGGAGACCAGTGCTCTACCAACTGAGCTATTGGCCTAAGAATAAGAGAGGCTGGAAGACCTCTCTAAAAAAGTAAGAGTAAAAACCTATTACAGTTTCATCTCTTTATGTGTAGTATGACACTTACACCACTTACAGTATTTCTTCAAAGCAAGTTTTTCTGTAGTGTTTCTTTTGTTCTTAGTGGTGTGATAGTTACGTCTTGTACACTTCTCACAACCTAAGTGAATTGTTTCTCTCATTAGTTTCTCCTAAAGAATATTACAAAAGAGTTAAACTCTTTCGTAATTTTTACTACGCAAGGATGTTTGCAACAACACCAGCACCAACAGTTCTACCACCTTCACGGATAGCAAACTTAGTACCTTGCTCAAGAGCAACTGGGTTAATAAGTTCAACTGTAATTGTAACATTGTCACCAGGCATAACCATCTCAACACCCTCATCAAGAGTAATTGAACCAGTAACATCTGTTGTTCTTACATAGAACTGTGGTCTATAGTTATTAAAGAATGGAGTGTGTCTACCACCCTCTTCTTTTTTAAGGATATACACTTCTGCTGTAAATTTAGTATGAGGAGTGATTGAACCTGGCTTACAAAGAACCATACCTCTTTCAACAGCTGATTTTTCAATACCTCTGATAAGAACACCACAGTTGTCACCAGCTTGACCACAATCCATCTCTTTACGGAACATCTCAACACCAGTTACAGTTGTTGATTGGTTATCTTTAATACCAACGATTTCAACTGCATTTCCAACACATACTGTACCTCTGTCGATTTTACCAGTTACAACTGTACCACGACCTTGGATTGTAAAGATATCTTCGATTGGCATAAGGAAATCTTTATCAGTTTCTCTTACTGGCTCAGGAATATACTCATCTACTTGATTCATAAGCTCAATAATTTTATCTGACCATTCACCAAGTTTACCAGCTTTTGCCTCTTCTAGTGCTTGGTATGCAGAACCAGCTACGATTGGAGTATCGTCACCTGGGAATTCATACTCTTCAAGAAGCTCACGAACTTCCATCTCTACAAGCTCTAACATCTCTTCTTTATCTTCATCGTCAAGTTGGTCTTCTTTATTTAAGAATACAACAATATAAGGTACACCTACTTGCTTAGAAAGAAGAATATGCTCTCTAGTTTGAGCCATTGGTCCATCAGTAGAAGCAATAACAAGAATAGCACCATCCATTTGAGCTGCACCAGTAATCATGTTTTTAACGTAATCGGCGTGACCTGGACAGTCCACGTGAGCGTAGTGTCTGCTATCAGTTTCATACTCAACGTGAGAAGTAGCAATTGTAATTCCTCTTTCTCTCTCTTCAGGAGCGTTATCAATTGCATCATAATCCATAAATGCTGAGTTGTTTTTTGTTGCAAGAACAGCTGTGATTGCCGCTGTTAATGTAGTTTTACCGTGGTCAACGTGACCAATTGTACCAATGTTAACATGTGGTTTGGTTCGTTCAAATTTTTCTTTAGCCATCTCTGTCTCCTAAGTGTGTATTGTTAAAAAATTTCCGACATTATAGTCAGAAAGACTTCTATATTGCTTTAATTACCAACAATATGGACAAAACTATTGTAATTTGGATACTTTACAACACTTCTGTCCATAATTCATGGTGGGGCCCGTAGTGAGACTTGAACTCACGACCTCTTCCTTACCAAGGAAGTGCTCTACCCCTGAGCCATACGGGCATACTATCTATAATAGAATAGTGAAATATTTTTTGTAATTTTATGAGTATTTGATTGAATGTAGATAATGTGAAGTGAATAAAAAATAAATTTCACATCAGCTCCCAAATTATTACAATACCATGGAGCGGGAAACGAGACTCGAACTCGCGACCCTCAGCTTGGAAGGCTGACGCTCTAGCCAACTGAGCTATTCCCGCATCTAAAATATTGATTATTAACATGGTGGTGGGTGAAGGATTCGAACCTTCGAAGACGTAGTCAGCGGATTTACAATCCGCCCTCGTTGGCCACTTGAGTAACCCACCTTAATCATTGTTAAATAATTTTTTGGTCAAACACTGATAAAATTTAATGGAGCTGATGAAGGGACTCGAACCCCCGACCTGCTGATTACAAATCAGCTGCTCTAGCCAACTGAGCTACATCAGCACCATTCATTTAAAGATTTCATTTAAGTCATCGTTTAAATGGAGTCGCATTATAGACAAAAAGTTAAAACATGTCAAGGGTTTTTTGAAAAAAAACAAAAAAAATGCAAAATTTGCTATAATTCCTAAAAAATAAGGCTTTTTTATGAAAATTCTTCTTGCTCCGAGTGAAACTAAAATTTCGGGAGGGTGTCAAAATTTTGATTTAAACTCCCTACTCTTTCCTCAATTAACTCCTATAAGAAAAAAAATTTTACATCAATACATCAATCTTTTACAAAAAAATGATTTTTCTACCCTCTCAAAAATGTTTGGTTTAAAAAAAGAGGCTGATATAAAGTATCATAATAGAGATATTATTTATGAATTAACTATGAAAGCAGTTGAACGCTACACTGGAGTTGCCTTTGATTACTTAAGATATAATGAACTTAATAAAGACTCTCAAAGCTATATTAATAAAAATGTAATTTTAAACTCCAATCTTTTTGGATTTTTACGTGCTGATGATATGATTCCTGAATATCGCTTAAAACAAGGGGAAGTAGTAGGAGAGCTAAAACCTGAAAAGCTCTATAGAGAGCAGAGCCATTTAATGGAAGAGTATCTAAAAGATGAGGATATTTTAGATTTAAGAGCAAATTTTTATAACAAATTTTATAAACCAACAAAAGAGTACACTACTTTAAAGTTTATAAAAGAGGGAAAAGTAGTTAGCCATTGGGCAAAAGCTTATCGAGGCATAGTATTACGCGAAATTGCAAAAGCTAAAATTAATAATTTAAAAGAGTTTATGAAACTACCAATAGAAAATCTATCTATAGATGAGATTCAAACTAAAAAGAATCAAACAGAAATTGTCTATATTATAAATTAAGGTCGGCACCAAAGCCAACCTTATTTCTTTTTTAGTAATGCTCTAACTATCTCTCGGTCATCAAAATGGTATTTTTTACCATCTATCTCTAAAGTATCTTCATCACCTTTTCCAAGAATCATTAAGACTTCATCTTTTTCAAGCCCTTTAAGTGCCTCTTGAATAGCAAAAGCTCTATCAACCATCGCTCTTGTATGGGTTTGGTCTTTAATTCCTGAAAGAATATCTGAAATAATCTCTTCAGGGGCTTCACTACGTGGATTATCACTGGTTACATAGACTTTTGTTGCAAATTTAGAGGCAACTGCACCCATTCTTGGGCGTTTGGTTCGGTCACGGTCTCCACCTGCTCCAAATACCACTACCACGTCTCGGTCTTTCATACTATCGAGTACCTGAATCATACCATCATCGGTATGGGCAAAATCTACAATAACCAATGGGTCACGTGAGACAACCTCCATTCTTCCTGCTACACCTGCAAAATTCTCTACCACTTCACACACCTCTGTAATATTTCGCCCTGTAAGCATAGTGGTTGCTCCAATAGATGCCATAAGGTTAAAAAGGTTAAAGAGACCTACCATAGGAGAGTGAAACGTTGCTTCTGTACTGAGATGCTTAATTCCTGCTGTAATTCCATGTTGCAAAGAGAATGCCTGAACTTTGAAGGTTGCAGGTTCATCAACCCCATAACTTTGAGCATTAATTGGATTGTAAGTAATATTTTTTAAATCATCCTTATTTAAAAGTTTGGGTGATTCGTCTGCAAAAAATCGACTTTTAACAGCTCGATACTCTTCTACTGTACCGTGATAATCCAAATGGTCACTCGTAACATTGGTATGCACCTTTAAAGCAAAAGTAATTCCTTCGATGCGCTCTTGGTCTATAGCATGAGAGCTTACTTCCATAATAAAATAGTTACACCCTCGTTCAACAGCTATCTTCATACTGTTTAAAATATGCAGAATAGAAGGGGTTGTCATTGATTTATCTTCGATTCTCTCATCATTAGCAAAAAAACCTCGTGTTCCTAAAAGCGCTGGTTTTTCTCCTAAATCCAATAGAAATGAGTAGATTCCTGCTGTAACAGTGGTTTTACCATTGGTTCCTGTAACACCAACTGTTTTTAAAGCATCTAAACGCCACTGTTTAATAAGTTCTAAGGGGGTTATAAAAGATGGTTTTGTCTCTAACTTTTCAAAATATTTTCTATTCTGTACCGTTAAAAGAAACATATCATCTTGGTTTAGAGCATTGGTATCATCGGTAATGTATCTGTAGTTGTCTAAATTGTAATCTAATCTCACACTATTCTCTTTTTTATAACTTATTTTAGAGATTATATCTCGTTATTGAGATAAAAAAAATTAATTCTCTTTTATTTTATGATAAAGTGCATAAATCTCTTGGTCTTTTGGAAAACTGCTACCCGATGAATCTAAAAACTGTAGAGCCAACTCTTTTTCACCACGTTCAATTAAGGCTTCAATAAACAGTATATACTCCTCTCTATTTTTTAAAATCACACGGGTAGAGAACATTACATCCTCAAATGCCCGTTTAAAATCACCTCGTTCATCAATAAAAGATAAAAAATCTTGATAATTGATACCATCTTTATACTCGATATTCTCTTTATCGGGTTTTACTATATCACGAACCTGATTATTACTTGTATCTAAGGTAGTAAGAAGATTTACCATAACCTCTCCAGCATTCTCTTGTTCATTTTTAATAATCTGATAGTAATCAAAGAGTGCTTGTGCCTCTTCTGCACTCTCCATCCCGATGTCACATAAAAAAACACCCACTTTTGCATCACTATCAGAGGGATACTCTTTTAGTAGAAGTCCATAGGTGGTCAATGCATTCTCATACTTCCCTAAAGCAAACTGCTCTTCTGCACGAGTTAGTAGCGTATCAAGACTGATTTTAGCCATATTTATCCCAGTTGTTCTAATTTGTCTTCCCATCCATGGGGAACATTCATTACTTTTATATCGGGATGGATAAAGGTTTTCATCTCTTTCTCGATACCAAATTTAATGGTTGTTCCTGAGCTTCCACAACCTACACAAGCACCTTGCAATTGAACAAAAACTGTACCATCTTTTATATCAATAAGAGTAACATCTCCACCATCTTTTTTAATCCAAACACTCGCTTTATCTAACATCTCGACCACGATTGGTCTTAACTCTTCATCTGTAAATGGAAGCACCAGCTTCTCCTTCATTTTGTAATTAATCTATTTATACATTATATTTAAATCTTTGTCAAGCAAAAATGCTAACTTTTAGCCCCTTATCTTTTCCCTTGCCCTAAATATTCTGCTCTTTCATTGAAATGTAAAGGTAGAGAGATTACAATACCTATAATAAAACAACAGTGGTGAAGAGATGATTCGAAAAATCTTTAAAAAAAGAGAAATGAATAGTAAACTCAAGTATTTTATAGAGAAATATAAAATACCAAGAGAGTATCTATCTATCAACCGAAAATCTATCTCTAGGGGTATATTAATAGGTCTATTTTGGGGATTTATCCCAATGCCCATGCAGATGTTAGCTGTATTGGCTGTTACACCATTTATAAAATTTAATGTTCCTATTGCAATATCTATGGTCTGGTTAAGTAATCCCATTACCATGCCTTTTATGTACTATATGGAGTATCAAACAGGAAATTTTTTATTGGGAAGAGAGGGAATAGATAATATTGAGTTAACCCTCGATTGGTTTAGCCAAAATTGGGATAATATTATTGTTCCACTCTATGTCGGAACGCTCCCATACTCTCTGCTTGTCTCTGCTCTCATCTACTATACCATCAATATATTATGGATTAACTCTGTAAAAAGAGAGAGACCTTATAAATTTAAAAAATAAAACCTTATAATTAAGGTTTTAATACTGAAATCTGTACGGTAGGTAATCTTCTCTCTTGTTTATAAAATAAAACAGTAAACAACTTAATTACAATATTTTTCATCTCTTACATCCTTTTTTGTTAAAATATATTAAACATAAAATTTAATATATTCCCTTGGTGATTAAATTATATTCATTTATTTTTAAAAGAAAATTAATAAAGGTTATTCTAGATAAGGAAAAAGAGAGAGATTTTTATTTATAAGTTTTTGTTAACATTTAAGAATATTAATTCAAATAAATGTTAAGAAGCCTAAAGCTAGGCTTCTTGAAAAGGTGTAATTTTTATACCAATTCGATAATCGCCATTGGTGCTGCGTCACCTCTACGCATACGTGTTTTAATAATTCTTGTATATCCACCATTACGCTCTGCATACTCTGGTGCAATTTCAGTAACAAGTTTATTGGTACAAGCTTTATCTTGTAAAAGTGCAAAAACTGCTCGGTGTGCATTCTCTCCACTTGATGCTTTTGTTACAAGTTTTTCAAAATAACTTCTAAGCTCTTTTGCTTTCGGAAGAGTTGTTTCCATCTTTCCATATTTAATAAGAGCAATAGAGAGGTTTTTTAGTAATGCCGCTCTATGAGCAGAAGTTCTGCTTAACTTACGGTATCCATGTTTATGTCTCATATATCTTCCTTCTTATCGAGCTAGTCTTTCAACTGCTCTATTTTCTTAACAAGATTTACTCTTGTATTGTCTGCTAGTTCAAAATCATCGCCATAACCTAAGTTGTCTAAACATTCAGCAATCTCATCCAATGATTTTTTACCAAGATTTTTAATATTTTTAATCTCAGCTGTGGTCATCAATACCAACTCTCCAACAACCTTCATTCCTGCTCTGTCTAAAGAGTTAAATGAACGCGCTGATAGTCCCAATGATTCAATTGGCTCTAGATAAGCTCTAATTTCAGAATCATCATTATTACGTTTAATTGGTGCTGCATTGATTTCAACATCAAGAACGCCATTAAATACAGAGAGTTGTTTGTACATTGTCTCTAATGCATTAGTAAATGCATCAACAGGAGAGACCTGTCCATCTGTTTCAATATCAAAAACAATCTTCTCATAGTTAGGATTATCTTCAACCAAAACATTTTGAATATCGTAATTGGCTTTTTTTACAGGAGTAAAGAAAGCATCAAGTGCAATAGCATCAGGTGCTACATCGGCTCTAATATCTTCACTTTGAACATACCCTAAACCTTTAGCAATAACTACTGTAAAGTTTAGAATAGCATCCTCATTAAGGGTTGCTAAAAATGCATCTGGATTAACAATTTCAACATCATCATTAACCAAATCACCTGCAGTAATTTCACGAGAGCCAACAAAGCTGTAGTTAACTTCTAACTTCTCAACACCATCAGGCAATTTAAAACGAATATTTTTAAGATTAATAATAAATACTGCAACATCTTCATGCATTCCACGAATACTATCAAACTCATGTGCAGCACCCTCAATCTTAATAGAGATTGGAGCGAACCCAACAGAAGAACCTAAAATAAGTCTTCTTAATGGGTGTGCAAGTGTAATAGCATAACCACTCTCAAAAGGATAGGCAATAACTTCAGATCTATTTGTTCCTAGTTCATTCACTTCAACATTAGTTGGAAGTGATGGAGCTACTTTAATTTTTTTCATTCTTTGCCTTTATGCCTAATGTTTATTGTTACTTAGAGTAAAGCTCAACGATTAATCTCTCTTCAACTGGAATTGAAATTTCGTCTCTGTTTGGAACACGTGTAAAGATACCGAAAAGTTTATCTTTTTCAACATCTACCCATTCAACCATACCAGTTTGATTAGTAAGCTCCATTGCTCTTACAACTTGTGTATTTGCTTTAGATTTCTCTCTAATTTCAATTTTTTGACCTGCTTTAACTCTGAAAGATGGAATATCAACTCTTTGACCATCAACAAGAATATGTCCATGATTTGTAAGTTGTCTTGCAAATCTTCTTGTTGTTGCAAATCCCATTCTATACACTACGTTATCAAGTCTCTGCTCAAGAAGTTGAATAAGGATTGCCCCTGTATTACCGTCACTTCTTTTTGCTTCTGCAAACAGTGCTCTAAACTGTTTTTCAGATACACCATACATGAATTTAGCTTTTTGCTTCTCTTGAAGTTGCTCACCATATTCACTTAATTTTGTTCTTCTTTGACCATGTTGCCCTGGTGGGTATGGTCTTTTTTCTAAAGCTGATTTTCCTGCAAGTCTTCTCTCACCTTTTAAGCCGAGATCAACACCAAGTCTTCGCTCTAGTTTTTCAACTGGACCTCTATATCTTGCCATGTTTAATACCTTTAATTATTCTATTAAAATAAATTTAATCACAAAAGTGATTAAACTCTTCTCTGCTTAGGAGGACGACAACCATTATGAGGAAGTGGAGTAATATCTTTTAACCAAGTTACTCTAATACCTTCAGTTGCACCGATTGACTTAACAGCTGTATCTCTACCAGAACCAGGTCCTTGTACTTTAATACCAACTTCTTTAACACCGTGTTCCATCGCTTTTGTCATTGCATCTGCAACAGCTTCAGCAGCTGCGAAAGGAGTAGATTTTTTAGAACCTTTAAATCCTAAAGCACCAGCAGAACTCCATGCAATAACGTTACCAAGCTCATCTGTAACCGTAATTACTGTATTGTTAAAGGTAGCAGCAACGTAAACTACACCTTTAGCAATATTCTTTTTTGCTTTTTTCTTAGCCATCTATCATTACCTTCTTATGCTGCACCAACAGTTTTTCTTTTACCCTTACGAGTTCTAGCATTTGTCTTAGTTTTTTGACCTCTACATGGAAGACCACGTCTGTGTCTAAGTCCTCTATAAGAACCTAAATCCATAAGACCTTTAATATCCATAGTAACTTTTTTTCTAAGGTCACCCTCAACCATAAAGTTCTCTTGGATTTCGTTACGAATAGCAGCAGCTTGTGTGTCTGTTAATTCATAAACTCTTGTGTTGTAATCAACACCTGTCGCATCAAGAATTTTTCTTGAACTGTGAAGACCAATACCATAAATATATGTTAGTCCGTACTCAATTCTCTTTTTTTTAGGTAAATCAACACCTGATATACGTGCCATGCTTATCCTTGTCTTTGTTTATGTTTTGGATTTTTGCAGATGATTCTTACGATACCTTTTCGCTTGATTATCTTACAATCATCACACATTTTTTTTACTGATGGTCTAACCTTCATTGGTTACTCCTAAAGTGTGTTTTTGCACCTGTATATTGCGTCGTGGTTGGATGAGTATACTACTTTAATAAAAAGTAGATATATCCAACCAACTCTTATATAATCAGTGCTTATTATATAAAAATTCTTCACGCAGAGTTACACTAAACCGAGATTTAGGTCGCGAATATTAACAAAAGTTTAATTATGTTTTACTTACTTTTTGAAGAATTATTATTTTTTTATTGCTTTTTGTTACAGAAGAGCAATCTTTCAAAAAATAGAAACTATTCTTGAAAAAATGAGATAAATATTAAAAAATTTTAAAAAGAGTTGACTAAATAACCATCTTTACATCTTTATGCTCTTGAAAAGCTTTAAAAATAGCATCTCTATCCTCTTCAGAAAGAACTTCACAAGCTGTTGATAAAGAGTGGAACTTCCCCTTACTAGAGCTGTTTCCACCTTTTTTCTTATGCTTTCGTTCTCCCATTATTTCACAAATTACAGCTTCTAACTCTGCTTTATCTCTACCGATTATCTTATATCCCCACTCACATGGGTAATTGATTTCTGGTTTTTCACCACTATTTTCGTCTAAAAGCACCTGATACCCCTCCTGTTTTCTCTTCTAATTGTATATTTTTAATAACCATTCCCTTGTCAATCGCTTTTAACATATCATAAATGGTTAACAGTCCCACACTCACACCCATTAATGCCTCCATCTCGACACCTGTTTGACCTTTAAGTTTAACACGGAGTGTCAATTTAAAACCGGGAAGCTCTGAAAGCTCTTCTATATCTGTTTTAATTGAAGTTAGCATCAAAGGGTGACACATAGGAATCAGTCTACTGGTCTCTTTTGCTCCCTGAATAGCTGCAATCACTGCTGTCTGTAAGACAGGTCCTTTTTTTGTAACATTACTTACAACTGCCTCATAGGCTTCAGGCGTGACTTCGATAACACCAGATGCCACAGCCACTCGCGTACTCTCCTCTTTATCCGAAACATCAACCATCTTAGGTTTATTATTTTCATCTAAATGCGTTAAATTCATTGCTTACCTTTAAAAAATTTTCAGATTTTATCTAAAATAAGATTTTTTACAAAATTTAAATAAAAATTAAAAATAAATATTAATATAAAAGTTATATCCAGTATAATATATTAAATTATTCATATAGTTTCAAGAACTTCTACTTAAATAATATTAAAAAATATTTTAATATAAAAAACAACTTTTTATCACTGTTTCACATATTATTTGTTATTATATCAAGAATATAATATATTATTAAAAAATAAACTATCAATAAAGGGAGTCTCTCTTATGAAAATATACCTATTAACACTATTGATTATTGGATTTACAGGATGTACAACAAAAGAAGATTTTGTACTTTTTAATCAAACAGAGGTTAGTAAACAACATCTACAAAAACAGACTGGTTCTGAAAAACAGGTAGAAGAAGAAACACTACAACAGCTTCAAAATGTTCAATTTGAATATAAAATTCGTCCCTATGACAGAGTTTCAGTTATCGTCTATAAACATCCAGATATTAGTACTTCTAGCCAAAGTAACATGCAACAAGAGCGTGGACTACTTGTTAATGCTCAAGGTTATGTTCGCCTACCACTCATTAAAAAAATCTATCTTCAAGGCTTAACACAGAGTGAAGCTGAAGATGCTTTAGAGAAGGCGTATAGTGTTTATATAAAAAAGCCAGATATTCAACTGGAGGTGCTAAATAAACGTGCATATGTTATTGGAGAGGTAAAACGACCAGGTGAAGTACCTTTACCCAATGAACAGTTAACACTCTTACAGATTTTAGCCACAGCAGGAGACTTTACCGATTCAGCCAACCGTAAATCTATACTCATCGTAGATGGAAATAGTGGAGGAAAAGCCAATACAAGAATTGTCAATTTGACCGATATTCACTCTCTACAGACGGCCAATTTAATGATTAAACCAAATGATATAGTTTATGTAATGCCAAATGATATGAAAACCTTTAACTTAGGCGTTAAAGAAGCAACGCCAATCTTTACCCTTATAAACCAAATTCTAACACCTTTTGTTAACATTAAGTTTTTAAGAGACTAGAAAGGTTATATAAAAGTATGGAAACGTCCACCAACAGTTATAAAGAAGAGTTAGATACTTTTAGCTTTAAAGATATTGTCTCAATAATCAACCAATATAAATGGTCTATTATTTTTATTACGACTCTATCTGCAATGCTAACTTATGCCTACATCTACTTTAAACCATCACTTTATGAATCTTATGCCATTATAAAAGTAAAACCCAGCCTTATTAGTAACAAATCAGAAGATATTATCAATAACACGGTCTCGACCAAGACGGTTCGAGATGTAACAGAAGAGATTTCTCTATTAAAAACATTTAAAATCAATGAAAAAGCCATTGACAAAATTCACTTTGATGTACGCTATTTTATTGAGAAAAAGTATAAACAGATTGAACTTTATGATAAAAAACCTATTCATGTAGAAGATATTAAGATAATTGATAAAGATATTATTGGTAGGAGATTAACCATTATTCCTAAAAATAATGGTTACTCAATCACCTATATACCCTCATATAAAGAGAAGATAGAGTATAAACTCTTTAAAAAAGATTTTTTTATCTTCAAAAACTCCAATAGAGTATTTCCATACAATGAAGTAGTTAACACAGACTACTTCTCATTTAAACTCTCTAAACTTGATGACTTTAACCAACCTATTCACTTTATTCTTCAAGGAGATAAACGCGATATTTTTGAAAAAATTATAAAAAATAAATTAACCATTCTACAGTTGGAAAAAGATACTTCACTTATAAAAATAAGCTATCAAGATACCATTTCAGAGAGAGCTAAAATATACGTTAAAGCGTTAACTGATAACTTTATTCAACACAGTATTAATAATAAAAGTAGACAAAATAAAAAGACTTTAAGTTTTATCAGAAAAGAGTTAAAAGATATAAGAAAAGAGCTAAAAGATTCTGAACAGAGATTAGAAGCATATCAAGTTTCAAAAACCATTATCAATCCATCTATGCAAGGTTCACTATTTATTAAAAAATTAAGCAATATAGAGGTAAAAATTGCTGAAAATAGTTTAAAAACCAAACTTATTGAAAACTTAATTCAATTTGTTCAAAATAACTACAACCTTGATGCTATTGCCCCATCTATATCAAAATTAAATGCAACCAACACGTTAAAACTCATTGAAACCCTTCAAAGTAAACAACTTCAAGAGGAGTCCTTTACCTTAGAGTATACCGATGCTCATCCAAAACTCAAAAGTTTACGCCGACAGATGCAGAGAATCCGAGAAAAGATAGAGTACAATTTAATCAGTTTACAGAGAGATATAAAAGCACAAAATAGAAATCTTCTGAAACGCCAAAACTCATATGAAGAGGATTTAAAAATGTTGCCATCTCAAGAGAGACATCTGATTAATATTAAGAGAAATTATGAGGTAAAATCTAGAATGTATGAGTATCTACTTCGTAAAGAGGCAGAGAGTAAAATTGTCCAGTTTGCAACTTTTTCAGATTATCAAATTATTGATAACGCCTACAGTTCAGATTTACCTATCAAAAGTAAAGGTTCAGTACTTATCTTAATTAGTATCATTTTTGGATTTATATTCTCCTCTATTCTGGCCATTATTCGTTACCATCTAAATAATAATATTCAAAGTGAACAAGATGTCAAAAAATTAACTTCTCTGCCTATATATGGAACCATCCCTTTTTATAAACAGAAAAAATATAAACTTCAAGTACATATCAATCCTCGCTCTCCATTTTCAGAAGGGTTTCGTTCATTAAGAACCAATCTACAATTTATGAAAAAAGATAACTTTGCCATGACCATATTGGTAACATCAACAGTAGCGAGTGAAGGAAAAACAACCATCTCTACCAATTTGGCAAAAATATTAGAGATGGCACACTATAAGGTGCTACTTATCAATTTAGATATTCGCAAACCAACCCTACATAAATTTTTTACTATGGAAAATAGTGTAGGTATCTCTAACTATCTTAATGGAGAGTACAGTGCAGATGAAATTATCTTTAAAACAGAATTTGGAACATTAGATATTATTCACTCTGGACCTATTCCAGAAAATCCATCGGAGTTAATTCTCTCTAAACGTCTTCCTCTTCTTTTTGAAAAATTAAAGAGAGATTACGACTATATCATTATAGATACACCACCCATTGGTATAGTTACAGATACTAAAACCATTATGGAGTATAGTGATTTAAATCTTATACTCCTAAAAGAAGATTTTGCAAAAAAAGAGTTTATTCCCACTTTAGAGCAGATGATAGTTCAATATCAATTTAAAAATATTGGTCTTATTTTAAATGCATCAAAAGCAACGGGTGGAGAGTATGGATATGGATACAGCTATGAATATAAATAGCATTTTCTCATTATTTTCCAAACCAAAATCAATCAGTTCTATTACTGTAGATATACACTCTCACCTTTTACCAAATATAGATGATGGAGTCAAAACACTAGAGGAGTCTATATCTATTATTAAAAAATTTAAATGTTTAGGCTATAGTAAACTTATTACAACACCTCATATCTTTTCCGATTTGTATCCAAATACAAAAGAGATTATTGAGGAGAAACTCAAAATTGTTAAAACTAGATTAGAAGAAGAAGAGATTACAATGAATTTAGAGGCGAGTGCTGAGTATTATTTAGATATGGAATTTCTAAATATTATAGAAGATGATAATCTTCTCCCTTTTAATAACAACTATATACTTTTTGAAACACCTTGTAGTTCCAAACTTATTATTTTAGAACCAGCCATTCAAGCACTTCTTAGTAATGGATATATCCCTGTACTTGCACACCCAGAACGTTATCACTATCTATATGGCGATAACTTAGAGAAATATAGAGCCTTAAAACGAATTGGTGTCCTCTTTCAAATCAATTTAAAATCTCTTCAATCGCAATCCAAGAGTATAAGAACTATCGCTTCTAAACTCATTAAGGCAAAACTTGTTGATTTTATAGGAAGTGATGTACACCGTATGAGTGATATTATGAAAGTAGAAAAAGTTTTAAAAAGTCGAGAATATAGAAAAGTTCTTAAAAATAGCTACTTCTTAAACAGTTAGTGGTGTTTAATTATGTTAAAATAGTAGTGGCGAAATAAATTGAGAGAAAGATAAAAAATGAAATATAATGAAATTAAAAAGAAGTTAAAAAAAGAACAAAAAACATGGTTAATTACAGGTGTTGCAGGGTTTATTGGTTCAAACCTTGCAGAAGCTCTGCTTAAACTTAATCAAAAAGTTGTCTCTTTAGATAATTTTGCAACAGGTCATCGTTATAATTTAGAACATATTAAAAACTCTGTTACAGAAGAGGAGTGGAAAAACTTCACTTTTATAGAAGGAGATATGACCAATCTTAAAACTTGTCAAGAGATAACAAAGGGTATAGATATTGTTTTACACCAAGCAGCATTGGGTTCTGTTCCTCGCTCTATTGATACCCCTATTATCTCTAACCATGCCAATGTTACAGGTTTTCTGAATATACTAACCAGTGCAAAAGATAATGGTGTAAAACGGTTTGTTTTTGCCTCATCATCTTCTATTTATGGAGACTCCAAAGAGCTTCCAAAAGTTGAAGAGCGAACAGGAAAACTGCTCTCACCCTATGCTGTAACAAAAGCTACAAATGAACTCTATATGGGCGTATTTCAAAAATGTTATGGAATGGAGACCATAGGATTGCGATATTTTAATGTTTTTGGAAAACGACAAGACCCCAACGGAGCTTATGCAGCAGTTATTCCAAAGTGGATAGGTCAAATTTTAAATGGTGAAGAGCTGTTTATCAATGGTGATGGAGAGACAAGTCGTGATTTTACCTATATCGAAAATGTTATTCAAGCCAATATTTTAGCAGGAACAACCGATAACCAAGAAGCATTTGGAGAGGCATTTAATACAGCCTTTGGAGGAAGAGAGACCCTTAATAATCTCTATAACTCCATTGTCAAAGGATTACAGAAACATCTTCCCCAATTAGAGATTAAAGAGGCACACTATAGAGATTTTAGAGCTGGAGACATTCGACACTCTAATGCAAATATAGATAAAATTCAACAGCTATTGGGCTATGAACCAACCCATAGTTTAGACCAAGGGTTACGTGAATCTATCAATTGGTATATAAATGATATAAAAGGAAAAAAAAATGAAAAATAAAATTGCAGTAATAGGTTTAGGCTATGTAGGCTTACCTTTGGCACACGCTTTTTCAAGTAAATATGAGGTTGTAGGATTTGATATTGCCCAATGGAGAATTGATGAGTTACGCAATGGAGAAGATAGAACATTAGAACTCACTTCAGAACAAGTTAATGAAGCAATTGCCAATAATATGCAATTTACCAACAAATTAGAAGATATTTCAGATTGTAATATCTATATCGTTACAGTACCAACACCAATTGATAAACATAAAAAACCAGACTTAACCCCTCTTTTAAAAGCGAGTGAATCTATTGGAAAGGTACTTAAGAAAGATGATATAGCCATCTATGAATCAACTGTCTATCCAGGTGCAACAGAAGAGGATTGTGTACCTATTCTAGAAAAAGTATCAGGGCTTAAATTTAATGAAGATTTCTACTGTGGCTACAGTCCAGAGCGTATTAATCCAGGAGATAAAGAGCATACTGTCACAAAAATTCTAAAAGTAACAGCAGGTTCAACTCCAGAAATTGGAAAAAAAGTCAATGAACTCTACGCCTCAATTATTACAGCAGGAACACACTTGGCTCCTACCATCAAAGTTGCCGAAGCAGCAAAAGTTATTGAGAACTCACAACGAGATATTAACATCGCCTTTGTTAATGAACTCTCTATGATTTTTAACCGTTTGGGTATTGATACCAATGCTGTACTTGATGCAGCAGGTACAAAATGGAACTTTTTACCATTTAAACCTGGTCTTGTTGGTGGACACTGCATTGGTGTTGACCCATACTACCTCACCCATAAAGCACAAGAGGTAGGATACAATCCAGAAATTATTTTGGCAGGAAGACGACTCAATGACAATATGGGTATCTATGTTGCCAATCAAGTGATTAAATTGATGATTAAGAAAGGTCAAAAGATTGAAGGTGCTAAAATCTTAGTCTTAGGAATCACCTTTAAAGAGAACTGTCCTGACATTAGAAACTCAAGGGTTATTGATGTTATCAGAGAACTACAAGATTTTGGATGTAATGTTGAAGTGAGTGACTACTGGGCAGATGCAAAAGAGGTTGAGCGAGAGTATGGATTAAAACTTAAAGATGAAATCAATACAGATGATTATGATGCTGTTGTTTTGGCTGTATCACACGATAAGTATAAAAATATTGTACTCAATAATGATAAACAAGTAGTCTTTGATATTAAATCTATTTTAGATAAGAGTGACGGACGACTTTAAAAAATATAGGAGGTTCTAATACCTCCTATCTGCTTCCATGTCCTGTAAAAAATGCCTGTACTGTTTTAACTAAAATATAAAAAATATTGGCAATATTATGATTTTTAATCAGATACCAATCATACTCTGTACGCATCACTTGACCATTGAAATTTCGTGTATCCATGCTTAAAATCTGTGAATCCCCTGTAATACCAGGCTTAACTAAATATTTTAAATCATAATATTTAATTTTTTTAGAGAGTTCATCCTCTAATTTATAATTAATGGGACGTGGTCCAACCAGTGAAATGTCTCCCTTTAAAATATTAAATATTTGAGGCAGTTCATCTAGGTGATATTTTCGTATCCATAAACCAAGTTTTGTCACTCTACTATCATTTTGGGTTGTTACTTTTGCTTCATTAGTCGCTTCAACCATGGTTTTAAACTTATAAATCTCAAACTTATTTTTATGAATGCCATATCGAATCTGTTTAAAAAATATCTCATCTTGTTTATCTACAACTTTAATTAGAACAGCAATAATAACCATCACTGGTAGAAAAACTATCAAAAGAAGCATTGCAGCAAAAATATCAAATATACGAATTAAACCTAAAAATAGAAAGTTATTTTTTAGTTCAGCTTTAATGTGATTAATCGCTTTAAACTCCAAATACTCATCATGATAATATAAGAGGGGTATTTTAAGAAGATACTTCTCATAAAAATCAACATCACTAATTAAATCTCTTAATTCAAAATCAATTCCCTTCAGTAACAAATCGATATTCTTCTCGCTATAAATTACAATGGTATTTGTAGTATCAACACTTTTAATCTCTTCAATTGAGTCAATCACTTTAAATTTTTTTTGAAAAGAGCGTAAATCTGCTTTAATCTTTTGAATAAGAGGAGAGTCTCCAATAATAATATACTTCTCATCAATTTTCCTATCCAGATTGGTATCAATAACGGTAGGAATTGAAAGCATTACAAGAGGTATAATAATCAATTCAATATCCAATTGAAAGAACCAAAGAAATAGGAGATTAAAGATAAAGACCACCATAAAGTTCAATATTCTTTTCTGTTTATGTAACCCTACAGAGACAAATAGTAGTACCTCTAATAGGAAATAGGTAAATATTAAAGGGGTTAGAGGGAGATGTAAAAGAAATAGAAGCCCCATCTCTATTCCCACAAAAACCAATAAAAATAGTATAAATTTTTCATAAGTTAACTTTATCATCTGATAGCTCCTTATTTCTAAATTTGTTTTGATACTCTATATCTTTTTTTAAAAGTACCACACTGTCAGGATAGCTTTCAACTAACCAAACTGTAAATGCTGTAATATCAATACTCTCTTTAAGTAAAAGTGCTCTATTTTCTTGAAATTTCTCTTTTAAATTTGGAGTTTCTAAAATCTCTAAAGCTTTTTCTAAAACACCCTTTGAATCTCTAAATCCAAAGATACTGCCACTCTTCTCTTGAGCAATAAGTGTACCAGCATTAAGTGAATTAACATAGATAGCAGGTGTTCCTAAAATTGCACACTCCGAAGCCATCGTCGCCCCTTCTCCAATAAAGAGTGTGGCATGAGTCAAAATATCATGCATCTTATCTGAGGGAATATTCAATTTATATTTCATAAACTTCTCAGGAAGAGAACCCTCTGCCGAGATAAAGATTTTATATTTTTTTGATAATGTATCAATTATCTCTTGTTTTGTTGTATCACTTAATCCTGAATGTCCTGCATCATGTACAGCACCCCATGAGACAAATCGTAAAAGAATATACTCTTCATCTTTCTTGATATTTAAAAGTTCAGAGACATCCTCTGCTGGAGTAAAATATTTCGGACTCAGATAACACTGCTCCATAAATCCATTAAATCGAATATGTTTTTCACCCAAATCGGTCAAAAAAGCTTTTGGGGTGATGATATTCGAGGTAAAAGGCATAAATGCATAATTACCCAACTTTGCATGTTCTGTATCGGTAAATCCAATATGTGGCTTTCTTAAAACCCATGAGACTTGTGCTGCATAAGGCGACGAGAAACTTAAAAAAATATCTGGCTTAAAAGAGAGTGCCTTAAAAAATAATATAAAATTTGTTTTAATCAAATATAACATTTTTCCAGTAAAACCATCACCTCCTTTTCCTCTTGTTACATACTCTATATCATATCTTTTTAATAAATCTTGTGAAACCTCTTTATCTCTTGCAATAACCAATATATTGTGATTTTTACTCTGCATTATTTTAATAAAATTACGGAAATAATGCACATGTGCAGGGTGTCCTATATCTATTAATATTTTCATTTTTATACCTTTTTATAAATTTTTATTATTTTTTAACCACATATCTAAATTTATCCATTTCCAAATATCTTTAGAGCAATTTGTCTCGTGATTAAGATGCTTTATATACATCTCTTTTGCTCTGTCTGTATTGATAAATCGCTTTAATTTTTCTGTAGGATTATCTAACATATCCATAATCATCTCTCTAAAAAAAGGCTCTCTAAACCATTCATTCTCTGGTGTGGCAAAACCAATCTTATCGTAACGTAATCTAATTTTTTCAGGAAGAATTCCTCTCATACTCTCTCTTAAGATATATTTGGTAGTTCCCTTTTTAATATAACTGTCATTCTTTAAAGAGAGTGTCTGCTCTACAAATCGATAATCTAAAAAAGGCATTCTCGACTCTATTGAAAAACGCATAGAATTTAAATCTGCCCACTTCAAAAGATGTTCCAATTTATACTCAAAATGATTAAAGAGCGAATCTTTAAGTGTTCCTGCTCCATAGAGTTCACTTGCTAATCTGTTTCTTTTATTAAATCTTTGATAAAAACTATTTTGAATATAAGCAGTCTTTTTTACTTTCATCTTTATCTTCAAATTCTCAGGTAAAAGAAAGAAGAGCAGTGCTTTTACTCCATAAAGTGATTTTTGCTGTTTAATATAGTAAAAAATTTCAGAAAAAAACTTTCCAAATGCCATCCGTCCCAATAGTTCTTTAAAATAGAAACCATAAAAGTAATGATACCCTGCCAACTGCTCATCTGCACCTTGTCCATCAAGTGTAACAACAGCATGTTTATGTGCCAACTGCATCACTTTATATTGTGCATAAGGGCTGGTAGAAGGGATAGGCTCATCCATTGCATAGACAAAGTCATCAAGCTCTCTAAAAAATGTCTTGGCATTGGGTTTGATATAATTCATATGGTTAAGCATTGGTGATAACAGATTAATAAATGCACTCTCATCTCCATGTTGCCCCTTTTCATAAACAGCAGAAAAAGTTTTTATATCAGGAATATTAAGTCTCTTAGAGACCACAGAGACCACACTTGATGAGTCTAATCCCCCACTTAAACATACACCAACAGGAACATCACTTCTCATTCGTAATTTTACAGCAGAAGTAAAAAGTGCTTCATACCCTTTTGCATCTATCGACTCCTTATTACAATTACTCTCTAAGTCGTACCATTTATGAAGCTTAAAAACACCATCACAACTCAATCTAAAACTGTGTCCATGAGGAATTTTTTCTATCTCATTATAGAATGTTCGCGCTCCATAGTCGGTTCGATTGAATGATAAATAGTCAAAAACAGCCTGTTCATTAATAGAGAGAGAGGGAATAACCTCTTTTATTGACTTTATCTCTGAAGCAAAGATAAATGACTCATCATCCTTATAGTAGTAAAAGGGCTTTACTCCAAATCGGTCTCTTGCTCCAAATAACTCTTTTCTCTCTCTGTCATAAATAGTTAATGCCCACATGCCATTAAACTTATCTAAACACGCCTCTCCCCACTCCTGATACGATTTTAAAACCACTTCGCTATCACTATTACTCTTAAACTGATACCCTTTTGATTTTAACTCATCTCGTAACTCTATATAGTTATAGACCTCTCCATTAAAAATCATTCTATATCTATCATCATCACTTGCCATGGGTTGATGTCCAGAGAGGGATAGGTCAAGAATACTCAAACGAACAAAACCCAATCCAATCCCCTCTTCTATAAATATTCCCTCATCATCAGGTCCACGATGCTTCATCTTCTGCATCATCTTCTCTACTACTTCTCGTTTTATATTTTTATTATTAAAATTAACTATTCCTGAAATTCCACACATTATTTTCCTTTTACATCATTATAAATATCTATTATTTTCTTAGCAATCAGCTCTGACTTAAGATGTTGAATATCCTCTCTTCCTGTTGTTGCACCTTTATGTTCTAACGCTTTTTCTATCTTTAATGCGACATCTTTGGGTTCAAAACTACACAGATAACACCCCTCTGTATTCGAGATGACCTCTTTTACATCACCCACATCAGTCGCTACAATCGGTCGATTACATGCCATTGATTCTTTAATTGCATTGGGACTTCCCTCCCAAAGGCTGGTTAATACCACCACATCCGAAGCGTTGTAGTAGTAAAATATTCGCTCATTTGGAATATCTTTTAAAGAGTGAAGTTCCAAATTCTTATTATTAATAATCTCTAATGCCTTCTCTAAGAGTTGAAAATTTTTCTCAAATCTTTTAGGGTCAGAAGTAAAAAGAATATGCCTTTTTCTACTATCCCAACCCAACTCTTTAATCGCAATCTCTCGCTCTATCGGTCGGAAACGATTCATATCTATTCCATTAGGAATAATATTAACACGCTTTAATCCCAAAGAGTTATACATATCTTTTGATTTAACAATGATGGTTGACCATGATACAAAATTAAAAGCGTAGATAATCCACTTAAACCAAACTTTTGCCTTAACATCATCTCCCATCAAAGAGACAACCAGAGGTTTTGCACCTGCTAGAGATGCAACAATTGCTGAAAGCCAGTAGTGAACATGTACCACATCATAACGCTTCTTCGATTTTAAATAGGCTCTTAACCTAAATATTGACTTTAAATACCCTTTTGCACCTTTCCCTTTAATTGTAAAATAATCAATATTGATATTCTCTTTTTTTAAAGACTCTCCCTGATTTTTAACAATGGGACTTATACCATTTTTGCTATTACCACTACTTATAAATAGTACATTCATCTTTTTTTCCTTTATCTAAAATTCCAATAAAACATTAACAGTGTTAATACCAACAGTGAGGTGTTAAAAAACCATCTAAATCTTTTTATATTTTTAAATTGAATCTTTTTCATATCGTATTGATTCAAAAACCAAAAAGCCACAACAAATACTATCGGTATATGAGGCAGAGCTTTTCGTAGCTCTAACCCATCCATTAAAAAGGTCAATGCCGTCATCTCCATAATAATAAAGATAATTAATGGATAGAGTTTTGCCTCTTTTCCTTTTATTATAAAAATAACCCCTAACCAAAAAGGAAAAGCTAAAAGTACTCGATATATAAGCCCTGAAGTATAAAGCATGGTTAAGACTTTTGTCTCTGAAATAACTGTAGGAAGAGGTCCCACTGACTGAGAGAGAATATTAACAGCATAGGTAAAAGGAATACCCCCAATAATCATCCCCTGTACTTCTCGTGCCTCCATCAATGTATCAAAACCACCTGTTGTATATTTGTCAATTTCAGCCAATATTGCGTCACCAATAATGATTAAAAAAGCAAATATTAAAAAAGAGACAACCTTAATTCCAACTCCCCCTTTTTGTGAAAGGAGTGTTCCCAAACCAATAGCTCCAATAATCATTGCCGATACTGCTGGTCGAAAGAGCATTAACATTCCAATAAACATTAATGCAATCATTAAGTTTAAAATTGTTTTTTTTATCATAAATCTGTAATAAAAATCAAAAGAGACAACAACCAACATCACCATAAAACTCTCTTTTAATCCAATAGAGTGAAAAAAGAGCATAAAAGAGGAGATAGAGAATGAGAGTGATGCTAAAAAAGCATACTTTCTACTCATAAATTGTCGACTTAAACTAAAAAGACTCAGTGCCATTAAAATACCAACAAAGATGTAAAAAGCGTTTAACATTAAATTTGATTCAGAGACATAATAGAGTGGATAGAGAATTAAAATCATACCCAAATCATCAAAGTCCATCCCCTTTAAATAGTGCTTCATTCCATCAATAAAAGGCATGTCTATTATCTCGATTACACTCTCATGATAAAAAACTGCATCTGAATTACTAAATACAAAAAAGTTATCTGTATAGAAATAGGAGATGAGGTTCTCCATAAAAACAAATAGAAATGCATAGAGAAAGACTTCTACAATCAACCGAGTATTGTTATAAAATTTAATCTCCATTGTTCTATTTAACTCCAGCATTCCAAAATAGCTAATAAAACTAAAGAGTGCAAAGAGATTGATTAAGAGATAATCCCCAGATATTTTTGTAGAGAGTGTCAAATAAAGTAAAATCGATGCTAACAGATAAATTTTATTAATGGCATACAGCATAACTTTTCAACTTTTTTATAAAGAGACCATGGAACGTTTAAGCCACAGTGCAAGATTTAAGAGTTTCCATAAGATATAACCGTTGTCTTTCTCTTCTTTAATATGTGCTTGCATCAATTGTTCAATCTTTTCATTATAAATTTCAGAATCTCTAATGTTCTCTAGCATAAATTCTCTCATTGAACTCCTTAACCAATATTGAAAAGGAACACTAAAACCTCTTTTAGGACCATAAAGAATCTTATCTGGAACAACCCCCTCAAATGCCTTTTTTAAAAGATACTTCTTCTCTTTACCTCTAATTTTATATTTAGAAGGAAGACTCATTGCATACTGTGCTAAATCATTATCTAAAAATGGAACACGAACCTCTAGACTATTTGCCATCGTTGCCCTATCTACCTTTTCGAAATATAAATCAGGTAGAATAATATTCATATCAGTATATAAGGCTCTATTTACAGGGTCTAACTCTTTAAATTTATGATAGAAGTGCTTATATCTCTTAAAAGGGTCAACCTTTTTAAGTCTCTTCTGAAGCGTACTAGAGAAATACTCAGTAGGATTTTCGTCAAACATCTCTTGAGAGAGAATATATGCCATTTCACTACTTGGGTCTTTCTGATTTAATGCAAAAAGGAACCGTAATCCCTTATATTTTGGGCTACTTTTAGGAATAACTTTTTTAATCAAAGGTAAAAATTTAGAGATAGATTTGTAAGTTTTATAGTGATGAAGTCGAATATATCGGTGATAACCTGCAAAGAGTTCATCACCACCATCTCCTTGTAAAATAACTTTCTCTTTACCTTTTAAAGCTTGACTCATAAGATAGAGTGGAATATTCGCAGCATCTCCAAAAGGTTGGTCAAAATGGTAATTTACATCTTCTAAAATAGAGGCAATATTCTCTCCTCTAATATGTAGTTCTTGATGTTCTGTACCAAAATGTTTTGCAATAAATCTTGCATTGGGAAGTTCATTCACCCCTTTATCAAAATCAAATCCAGCAGAGAATGTCTTTACTCTACCCTTATAGTGTTTGGTAGCATAAGCTGTAATTGCTGTAGAGTCAACACCTCCACTTAAGAAAATACCAACAGGAACATCTGAAACAAGCTGTCTCTTAACAGCATTTTCAAAAAGTTCTCTACTCTTCTCTATCGCTTCTTCCAAAGAATCATTAGAGGGAGTTATCTCGTAATTAACCTGATATTTTTTGATATTAAAATCTCTACTCTTAACATCAAACTCAATATAGTGACCTGTCTCTAATCTCTTTATATCTCTATAAAAAGTACTCTCTCCCAATGTTGTTCCAAAGTGTAAATACTCATATAATCCTTGATAGCATATCTTCTTTTCAATCCTATCTGAAGCTAAAAGTGATTTTATCTCTGAACCAAAAATAAAATCTTGACCTACAGAGTAGTAGAGTGGTTTTATACCAAATCGGTCTCGTACGACATAGAGTCTATTTAACTCTTTATCATAAATAGCAAAAGCAAACATACCATTTAATTTTTCAAAAACTGCTGTTCCCCAATAGGCAAAACCCTCTAGAACCACTTCTGTATCGGATGCTTTCTGAAAAACAACGCCTACTTCCATAAGCTCTTTTTTTAGCTCTAAAAAGTTATAAACCTCTCCATTATAAGCAATAACATAACGACCATTACCACTCACCATAGGCTGATTCGACTCATCACTTAAATCTAAAATAGAGAGTCTTGCATGTGCTAACCCCATCTCTTTCTCTATAAAAACCTCTTGATTGTCTGGTCCCCTATGTATAATAGAGTTATTCATCTTCTTAATATCAATCGGCTGTTTCGATACATATCCACAGATTCCACACATTATGCCATTCCCTTTCCAGTTAAAATAACCAATAATAAACAGGAGAGAGTTACCCACATCATCAATTTAAAACTATAATCAAAAGCATAAAGCTTTTCTGAATAGAGTGTATAGATGTAAGTTTTAACTATCCCTGCCAGTAGTGTTCCTAAAATAATTCCCTCTAATCCAATCAAATAACCAAAAAATAGGCTAAAGATATAATTTAAAGCCACTGCAAAAAATGTAATATACATAATGTAGTGTGTTTTACGTTTAATAGTGTATCCAAATCCATTGGCTTGACTGCTCTGTACAAAAAGTATTGAAACCAAAGCCATAGGAAAGAGATACGCAACCTCAAGATAATCAACTCCACCAAAAAGTACGACTGCCCAATCTGCAATAAGATAAGCAATAAAAAAGGCTATAGGAATCAGTAATAAATAGAGATGAAAGAAATTTTTAATCAAAACTTTTCCCTCTGGAGTATCATAATTTCTAAACATTACAGGTAGAAAACCTCCTGTAGCAGTACCCATAATAATTTGAGGTATCATCGCAAGTTTGGTAATCACAGCATAGAGTCCCAACTCATATTTTCCAAAAAGCAGAAGAATCACTACCCTATCTGCCATCTGCATTAAGTTATGCCCCAAATAGTTTGGAACAAAAGGTAAAGAGAGTCTAAACAGCTCTTTTAAAAGCTCTTTTGAATTGTTTAATATCTTAAAATTCAAAATATAGGTTCGTGAGATATACAGAGAGAGAAGTGTTCCTAAAAAAAGACCTATAACCAATCCCTGTAAATATGCCTCAATCCTCTTTTCTGTGTATAAAAAGTAGAGTCCAACAGACATCCCCATAATATAAGAGAAAAGAGATACAAATGATGCCTCTTTAGCACGTTCTCTCCATCGTAAAAAGTTAAAAGTATGATAATTTATCATCATAAAAAGCACATAGAAACCAATATAAGTCCAAATCTCTCGCTTTAAAAAGAAGAGTTCATCTATATAAAGAAATATAAAACTTAAAATTAAACTTGTAAGAAGAATTATCGAAAGACTAATTAAGAGTGTAGAGAGATAAAAAAAAGAGAGCCTCTCCTCATCATCTTTGGACTCTGCAAGTAAAATGGCAATGCCTGAATCGATACCTAAAATAACCAAAATATGAAAAAAACCACTAATAACTAAAAAAAGGTCATAAGTTGCAAACGCTTCAACACCAACAGTCTTTGCCAAAATAGGTATGACTAAGAAGGCTAATGCTTTGTTGCCAATATTTGCAATAAGATAGTATCCACTATCACTTAATCCCTTTTTTATTAAGTTCATCTCTTTTTATCCTCATATAGTGTTTCGAGTATCTTTTTATAATCTTCAGCCAATCCAACACCTGCATATTTATCAAACCACTCTCGGTTATACTCTGCTTTTTGGGAGTAGTGTTCTCTATTATTAATAAATTCATTCAGATGTTTTTGAACCTCTTCAACCCTATTGGCTTTCATAATAAATGGAAGTTCATGTCCCATCTCTTTTTTATACGCTTCATCACTTTGAAGAATATTCTGCATAATAATTTTACCACGAGACAACGCCTCCCATCCTACACCACTCCACATACTTGCACCCAGAGAATCTACAACAATATCTGCATGGTCAATAAGTTGTAAAATATCTTTTCTAGCCATAAGAGGCAACCATTTTACGTGTGCTTCTATACCATGTTTAGCAATCAGGGCTTTTGATGCTTCAACATCATCACCATACTCAAAAAATATAAGCAGTGCTTTGGTATTGGGATTCTCTTGTAAAAAGTTGCTATAAGCGATAATAAGCTTATCTAATGCTTTTCCCCCATCTTTAATAATATAATCTTCAATCATACTCTCCTCTCTCCATATGTGTCGTGTATGAGAAAAAATGACCAAATCATGACCATGCATATGTTCAATTATATTATTTAGTTCAGGATTTTTATGATTTTCAAGATAAACCATTAAAAGATATTTTTTAATTAATTTATCATACCAATTAAACTTGGTTAAGGTATCATTTGTAATCTCTTGCACAGCAGAAGCTATAATCTTGGTTGTGTTGTGTTCTATTCCTTTAATTTGAAGATTAACAACATAACGTCTTGCCAATGCTGTAAAGAATCTTTGGGGGAGAAGCTTAGGGTAAGAGGTATACTCAATTCCATCATCATGAGGTGCGATAATGTCCAATCTCATATTCAATTTATAAAAAATAGCAGGAGCAATAGTACATCCAATAAAAAGGTCATACCCCTCCAACTCCTTTTTTATCTTTTTTTTATCTAAGAAGAGTAAACCCTTAACGCTCGGTTTTACCGATAAAACGTGAATATAAGGGTTATAACGTTCTATAAAATAGGTATCTTTTTCAGGTTTGAAATGGTCATACTCATTCTCATACATAAAAAGATGTGCATCCATTCCCAAATCTCTTAAATATCTCATTATAGAGAAAAAATTATTATTCATATTGCCAATTAGTGCTATTTTCATATTTTAATATCCTATTTAATTCTGACTTATAATAGTATTTTATATTAAAATATATCACATATAACTTTATTTTGTTAATAAATGCTCGATAATCTCCTCTTTTTGCATATTAAATAATAAATCTAAAATTGAAACCCCTTTTATACAGTTTTTTCGTCTCAATTGCCTATATATCGGGTGGTTGACAGCACTATACTCGATATCTATTCCATTCTCTAAAAAAAAATTATTATCTTGATAACTTGAGGCTCCATTCCCACAAAGATAGGTTGTTGCACCATTTTCTTTAAGTAAATCAACAAGAAGCCTATTACTCTTTGTTTTAAAATCAAATTTTGAACTATAAACTATCTCTGTCTCTATCTCTAAAATTTTCATTACCTCTTCAATAAAAGATAGATTACGAACGGTCAACGATTCACTCTCATGATTAAAGTAATCTTCAACAAGATAGAAATAGTCATTAAAATAGGGTGCTTTTTTATATGCCATCTCAATGGTCTGTTTTAACTTTTTAAAAACTTTTGGATTTTTTGTATTGATTTTAATCTCATTAAGAGGAACACCTCTCCCCTCTTTCGTAGTACTTTTAATTAAAGGGATAGAGAACCAAAAAGGTTCACCATTGACTAAAATCTGAACCCTTCTACTAAAAAAGGCTGAATCTTTTGGATTATTTGAAGTGTGGTCTAAGACTATCCATCGGTCACTATGAGCAATTTTAGAAAAAAAACCATACCATGGCATAAATGTAGGTTGATGTATTGAAATTTTCATTAGAAAAGACCTTTTAAATTATAGATTATTAATACGTTGAGCATAAACAGTATTCTCTGTTTCATCAAAGAGTTTTTGATAGAGCTTAAAAGCGATAACTTTATCATTGGTTTTAACAATTATTTTACGAAGTTCAGAGTAGTCGCTCTGCTCTTTAACATACTCGAAAAAAGCGTGAATCATCTCTGTTCCATAACCTCTATTCTTATGATTTTTATCAACAATAACCTCCTCTAACTCATACCCAAATCCTAAATATCTGGGCATTAAAAATCGATTACAGGTTAATATGCCCATGGGTATAGACTCTTTAGAAGCAATCAACATAGTGTGGTCACTACCTTGGGCTTTTAAAAAATTACGCTCTATATAAGCAGAAAATGCTTCATACCCATACTCTGCATCACCTCTCAATGCTTTTATACACTCAAAAGCAAAAGGGATTGATGCACTATCAATTGGTTTTAAATTCACTATAAATCCTTAATCTCTTCTATTATCATAAATATCTCGTCATTCGTTAAAAGGGGGTGAAAAGGTAATGAGAGTGTCGTATCAACCAATCTCTTGGCATTTATATAACCATCTTGCTCCTCTCTAGGAGCAATAAATCTGAGTTCTAAAGAGACTTCTATACCTTTTTCTTTAAAGTGGTTAAATGCATCGTCTCTCTCCTCTTTAGTTGAAAATTGCAAAAGCAGTTTAGAGGCAACCTCATCACCCTCCATCTCTAAAAATTTAATTTTTTTATATTTTAATCTCTCTGTTATCTGCTGATATATATCAGTTAATCTCTTCTCAATCTCATCCATATGCTCCATTGTTGCTAGAGTAAATGAAGCATTAATATTATTCAATCTCATATTAAAAGCTCCCCTCTCTTCAAAGCACTCCTGTTCTGAGTAGTAGACCATTGATTTTGCACGATGGTAAATCTCTGGATTATCTGTTAATATAACCCCTCCATCAATACCATTGATAAGTTTACTTGGATAAAAAGAGAGAATTGTAACCTGAGTAGAGTTCTTTATAGATTTACTACTAAAAAAAGCTTGACAAGAGTCCTCTATAGTAAATTGTCTCTCTACTTTTTGATTAAATGAAGCTATCTTTCCAAAATGATTGGGTGCAAGAACAATAGAGCTGTTCTCTTCTAGAGTATTCAAGCTCATAGAATCTATATCTACATCAGCAAATGTTATCTTATATCCTGCCATCTTAACGGCATTAACCATTGAGAAGCAGGTACTAATAGCAGGAAGGATTACCTCTTTTTTTTTAGGATTCAGTGCCATAAGTGTTAAGAAAATTGCAGAAAATCCGTTGGCTGTTAAAACAGCATATTTACGATTAAACTCTTTTTTTAATTGATTCTCTAATAAGGTTAAATCTTCACCATGAACCAAAGCCCCTTTAATAATACTATCTGCTACTCTATCCAACTGTGTTTGATAGAGAGGAACTTTTATACGTTGAATGGTGTTACTCATGAATATACCCATGATACCAATTTTCTGGATGGGTCAATATATTCAAGACCTTAGGTTTATCTTGCTGTATATGTTCAATAGGTGTTCTTCTATCTCCTTCTAAACGTATGCCATTATCATAAGCTTTCCATTGTGTCCACTCACTGTCACTAACATATCGACAGTTATCCCATAACTTCTCATCATAGGCTTCATATACCAATCCAAACTCTTCTGCTTTGTGTCGTCTCCAAAAATCTAAATTATTATAAGGAGTCATATCCCCATGAGAAGCTGTTCCATAAAGTTTCATATCAAAAACTGTCTCAAAGAGCTCTATTTCACTTCGAAGCAGTCTCTTCTGTTCAATGTCACAATAGGCATGAACATCTTCTAACTCTGTATGTAAACCCACCTCACATCCTATAGACAACAATTTTTTAATAATTCGAATATGTCCAATAGAGAGTAGATTATAATCAGGAGCATGAAGACGAACATAAATGCTCCCTCGGATATTCAACGCTTTAAAAATCTCATAGATGGTACTTAATCGCTCTATCTTTACATCCACATCTATTTTATTAATCAAGATATATTCATCTCTCTCATACTCATCTAAAAAAAACTCTTTTAGCGTTATAATCTTATACCCTGCATCCAGAGCCTCTTGAAACATCAATCTGTAGTAGTCAAATGTAAAATTATCCATTATTTTTTCCTTTTTTATTAATTTTCTCTATCATCTCAATTAAGAAGTTTTCTGTTCCAAAAACATCCCTATTTTGAAATATCTTTAAGTTATTAAAGTCATGAAAAGAGACCCTTGCGTTCTCATACCTCTCTAGTTTTTCACTGTTTAAAAATAGATGTATAGGATGAAAATCAAACACTTTAATACCCTCATAAGCTAAATAGCTCTCTACACTCCACTTATCCCCATAAAGAATATGCACATCATCTTCCCAAAAATGAGGAACAGTTATAAAATTACTCTCCCAATGTCGATAAGGTTTAATAACAACTCCTGAAGAGTGTGGAATAATCTGATTACACTCATATCTAAAACCTCTACGACTCAACTGTTGTGAGATTGTAGAGTTTGTAGTTAAAGAGTGACTTCTTACACTCACTGCCTCAGGAACCATCTCTTTATAATAAGCAAGAACCTCTTTAATATTTTTTCCATATCGAAAATCTCCATTTAAAAGAGGATTAAAATTGGGATGTATTCCCAACTCTATATTTGAATTTTCCCTCATTCGCTTTAAAAGTTCTGTTTTATGCGTTACAAAAAATGTGGCTTTAATCTTGTACTTCTCAAGAATATCCAAAGTATAAGATAGAACCTCATCACTACACCAATCTATGTCGAAGGTCAAAAATATTTTCTCTCTCCAACTTTCACTACACCCAATATCTATATCTACTATCTTACTAAACACTATTTTTCTCAAACTCCAATTTAATCTTTACTCTCACATCATCTATAATAAAATAGGCAGGAAACCTCTCTGCATCACATGCCCTAATTTTGTCTATTAAGTCGATTAAAGCCAATGATGGGTCTATCTTTGAATCCTCGGGAATTCGCTTATTATTAAAAACCTCTTCATCTGCAATCAATTTCTGTTCTAAACGCCTATAGCACCCATTTTTAAGCATAAGGAGCGTCTCTAAAACAAAAGTTGGCTCTATCTCTATTAATCTTTTACTCATAGAAGCGATACTATCAGAGAGTGTTAGATTTATCTTTTTTTGATGAATAATATCCCCTGTATCCACCCCTTCATCTAAAAAATGTGCTGTTAATCCTGTCTCTTTCTCTCTATTTGTAATAATGGCAAATCCACTATATGCCCCCTTGTACTTAGGTAAAAGTGAAGGGTGTATATTGATAGCATAAGGAGGAATAGAGAAGATGGCTTTGGGAATAATAAAACGGTATCCAACAGAGAGTAAAACCTCTTCATTCTTATAGGTAAAAAGTTCTAAAAGATTTTTTTTATTTGCTATAGTAAGTGGAATATCATTCTCTTTAGCAAAATCTTGATAGAGACTTAAATTGGATTCAATTGAAGTTATATAAATTTGCGTTACAGTAAAATCTCTACTCTGAACAATATACCTTAAAGTCTCTACTCTATTGCCACCAGCAAAATAGATAATATTCATCAATTAATCCTCTAATTTATCAAAAGGAATCACATAGAAGTTATCATACTCTGATAAAAGCTCCTCTTTGGTTGCTTTATAAATATCAGCGTTGTTAATTTTTATAAAATAGTGATAGATTTTATCTTCTGCTCCAAACTTGCTCTTAAAACGATAGACTCCATCTTGTGTCAACCACGTTCCACCCCAATTCCACCACATATATCCTTTTCTATTCGCTTCACACATTGCTCTATAGATAACCAATGGTAGTGCTTGAAAATTTCTATACTCTCCAACAACAGCAGGTGTAAAGTACTCAACTGTCTTGTTATAGTAAAAGAGAAGTAAAGCCCCTACTTTACAACCCTCTATTGAGGCAATGTAGATATTATAATCTACACCTCTCTCAAAATATTTATCAATAAGTTCAAAAAAATCTCTATCTTTAGCTTTCCCACCAATAGAGGTCATACTCTCATAGTGTGTTTGATATAAAAACTCTATTTGGCTGTTATCTATTTCAACTTTAACTTTAGATTTAATCGCTTTTCTGACATTTCTTCTTGCACTTGAATCAAATGAATTCATAATTTTATCTTCTATATTCTCCGAATATAGCAATCTTGTCCACTGTCCAATTCGTTTATCAAGAATATCATAATCCAAAGCTTCCCTAGACTCCTCCAAAGGATTAAGAATATAGGTACTCCCTGCCATATTTTTGCTCAAATCATAATAATAGTTCAATAAAAGTTGATATGCCTCTTGATTAGAACTTACAATTCCACCATTACTACCATAATAGGGAAGAGAATTGATAATTGTTCCAAACTTTCCCTCTTTTTTCATTAAAGGTAACACTGCTTGAATAAGATTATCTTTATCTATAACCAAAAGATAGTGACTCTTAATTGATAACAGCTCTTCTAAAAAACATTTATACTTGATAGAGTAATAGAAGAGTGTATGGTCAAACTTCAATAAAAAAACTTCATACGCTTCATAATCCTCCTCTTCTAATAATTTAACTCTCATATATCCCACTCCACTCTTCAAAATTTAAGAGAGACCAGACAAAAAGTCTTCGATTCTTCTCTCCACTTAGATGTTCATTCACCAATCTATTTACAGCCTCTCTATCCATATAATTATAAATATTTGCTTTTTCATTTAATATTTTACTCTTTACAAAATCGATACTCTCCCCTTTAAACCAACTGTTATCAGGAGAACTAAATCCTTGCTTTACAGCTGTATGTATATCTTTAGGAATATACTTGCTCATCGCCTTACGCAATAGAATTTTTCCATCATTCGTTTTATGCATCTTTCCAATCTCATTCTCGTCCATACGCATCACTTTTTTAAGATTACCAAGCTTCATATTAACAGGAACTTTCTGTGCAAAATCAACCAAATCGTTATCTAGAAAAGGGACTCTCGTCTCTAAAGAGTGTGCCATTGAGAGCTTATCGTCTACAACCAAAATACCATGTAAAAAGGTCTTTGCCTCAAAATACAAAGAGTGATTAATATACTCTTCTGGAGTCTGTAATGAAGAGGGAGTTTTAAATACATTGGCAAAGATATCTCGTGTCCATACATCTTGCACGTCATTAAGTATTGGAGAGAAGACCTTTCTAACATCTTTATTATCAATTAATCTCTTCCAGAAACTGTAATATTTATCAATATACGCCTCAAAATCTTTATTTTTTGTTGCTCGATAATATCGCCAAGGATACCCTGCAAAGAGTTCATCCCCTCCTGCTCCACTTAAAACTACTTTTACAAACTTACTTGCCAATTTTGAAGCATAATAGTTGGGGTAACTCTGCCCTACACGTGGCTCTTCAAGGTGGTAGGCAAAATCAGCCATACAGCGTTCCATATCTCCTGATTTAAGTACCATCTCATAATGTTCGGTCTTAAACTTATAGGACATATACTCAGCTTTTGCCCGTTCATCAAAAGTAAGCTCCATTCCACTCGCACTGCTTAAATCAAACCCCACAGTAAAGGTCTTTAGGTAATCGTTGCTTCCTCTAAAGTGTTCCGAAGCAATTGCCGTAATAGAACCACTATCCATCCCACCACTTAGATAACTCCCAATAGGAACATCTGCAACAAGTTGTCGTTTGACAGCTTGATTAAAGAGTCTATCTAACTCCTCTATATACTCTCGCTCATCTTTAAGCTCCAAGGGTTCAGAGAAGTCAAAATCCCAATACTCTATCTTATCTATTTTTTTACTCTCTAAATCTATCTCGAAATAGTGACCTGCTTCTAAAATCTGAATATCTTTGTGCAGTGTCTTGTTGGTAAATATGTTTTGAAATGTAAAGTACTCCAAAAGAGCCTCTTTATCTACCTCTGTTTTATAATCCTTATATTCCAATATAGATTTAATCTCACTCGCATAGATGAGAGTATTTTCACTACTAATATGATAATAGAGTGGTTTAATCCCATATCTATCACGAACCAGATAGAACTTCTTCTTAAAGTTATCATAAAGTGAAAAGGCAAACATTCCATTAAACTCTTTAATACAATCAATTCCCCACTCTAGATAGGCGTAGATAATTACTTCTGTATCTGTACTGCTCTTAAATCTATGTCCTAATTTTTCAAGCTTCTCACGAATCTCTTTAAAGTTATAAATCTCACCATTATAAGCTATCCATATATTTTTAGACAAATCACTCATCGGTTGATGACCTGCCCGTGAAATATCCAATATAGAGAGTCGTCGATGCCCCATGTACAAATCGTAATTATATAACATCAACTCAGTCTGAACCGATGGAGACTCAATAGCAGGAAGCATATCTTCAATACTCTTAAATTGATAATCGGTTAAATTATGATAAAAAGAGCCTCTTTTTAATTCTCTAACTCCTGTATGTACAAAAAGATAACCTGCATCATCGGGTCCCCGATGAGCAATCTTATCTGCCATCGGTTTGGCATAAGTAATATCTATTGATGGTCGATTGAGTGATAATGCCCCTACAATACCACACATCTTATTTGAGAGCCTCTTTCATAGAGGTAATAACATAATCAAACTCCTCATCACGCATCCCTGCATAGAGAGGAATAGCAATAGAGAGTCTATCTCCTGCATAGCTCATTAAGAAATCCTCATCACTAAATCCATTCTTATCTTTATAATATCCCAATGTATGCACGGCGTGTGTCCCTTGTCGTGTGGCGATATTTTTCTCTTCAAGTCTCTCCATAAAAATATTACGTTGAATATTGATTCTATCAATCTGCTCTTTGGTTAGATTTGAGATATCCTCTCCATTGCTAAAGATACAGACATAAGATTGAAAACCATGTTTGTAATTTTCAGGAATATAAGGAGTGATAAGTTGTGAAATATCTTTTAAAGCCTCATCATATCTAGAAGCCACATCACGTCTTCCATCCATAATGTACTCTTTTTTATTCATTTGGCACACGCCCAATGCTCCTTGCATATCGGTCATACGGTAGTTATAGCCTCGCATAGTAAAATCGGGTAGAAGCGAACCACCCTTCTCTTTATGACGTTGTAAATCTGATTTTGATGCCCCGTGGTCTTTCAGTTGAGAGACAACATTAGCAAGAGCATCATCATTAGTAATCAACATTCCCCCCTCGCCTGTACAGATAGATTTTCTTGGATGAAATGAGAAACAACCAACATCTCCAAAAGTACCAGAGTGTTTATCACCTATCCATCCATCAAATCCACAGGCAGAGTCTTCTATAACTTTTAGATTATATCGCTTTGCAAGTTCCATAATAAATGGCATATCAGAACATAAACCAAAAAGATTTACAGGCATAATTGCCTTAATCGCACTGTCACTTTTAATAAGTGCTTCGAGTTTTGTCTCATCCATATTAAAAGTTCGCAGATTAATATCACAAAAAACAACCTCTGCTCCCGTATACTCCACAGCATTAGCAGAAGCCACATAGGTAAACGAAGGAACAATAACCTTATCCCCTCTAGTAATACCCATCGCCTCTAAACCAAGATGAAGAGCAGTGGTACATGAAGTAGTTGCATGAGCATATTTTGCCTCTGTAAAGTGACAGAACATCTCTTGAAACTTAGCCACATTTGGTCCTTGAACCACCCAACCTGTCTCTAATGGTTTAACAATCGCCTCTGCCTCTTCTTGACCAAATATGGTTTTAGTAATAGGAATATTCATCATTTAACCTCTAATCCCATTAGCAATTCGCCAATCAATAAGCTTCTGTAGCCCCTCTCTTAGTGAGTATTTGTACTTAAAGCCCAACTCTTTTTCTGCTTTTTCTCGCGAACCAATTCTATTTTGAACCAACTGACGAGCATCATCTGCACTATAGGGTACATACTCTACTTCTAAATCAGAACCTTTTAGCTCTAACATGGTGTCACACAGCTCTTTTACACTGGTCTGAACCTCTGTTCCAACGTTATAGTAACCCAAATTTACATCAGATTTTACAGCACAGATATTACATCGTGCAATATCCTCAACATAGATAAAATCATACGCCTGACTTCCATCTCCATTAACCATTGGTGCTTCATTTCGGTCTATCTTATTCAAAACAATAGGAACAACCCCACTATATACAGCGTGTTGGTCTTGCCCCGGTCCATAAACATTCATATATCTAAGCCCTACAATCTCTAACCCATATCTATCATTATAGGCTGTACACATCGCCTCCCCTGCAATTTTGGTCGCCCCATAGAAGTTTTTATTATTAAATGGATGCTCTTCTGTCATTGGAACTTGAACTGCGTCCCCATAAACCGAAGCCGATGAGCTGTAGACCAACTTTTTAACATTATGTTTAACACACGCCTCAAGCACATTAAATGTCCCTGCAATATTCACATCAAATGCTGTTCTTGGGAAATCTTTACAGTGAAGCAACCACATAGCAGCCAAATGAAAGACATAATCAACCCCCTCCATCGCTTTATCTAAAATATCAATCTCTCGTACATCTCCCCCATAAGGGAATATTGAACATCTCTCATCTTTAAGTGACTCTGCTAAATTCTCTATCTTTCCACGTGTAAAGTTATCATAAATGATTACCTCTTTTACAGGCTCTTTTAATAGCTCACTTACCACAAAGCCACCAATAAAACCTGCTGCCCCAATTACTAAAACTCGTGCATTCTCTAATTTATTCATTCTATTTTTTTCCTTTTTTATTCTTATTAATCTCATCCACCACATACTCTGCAAAAGCAAAAGAGCAGGTAAATGCAGGACTTACTGCATTTAGAATATGGGTTGAACCCTCTTTATGTTCCACTACAAAATCTTGTATAAGCTCATTTGTTGTTGTATCGAGTAGTTGAGAGCGAATTCCTGCTGGAATAGGCTTAAACTCATCCCCTATCTTATAGACCATATCTTTAGCCTTTTTTATAAAAACCTTTGGATTATAGTTTTTCATCTCAGAGATTGCCAAATCTCTAAAATTAAATGAGTTCAAGATAAAGAGTTTACTCGCATAATAGAGTATCTCTACCAACTCATTCAACTTAAAGTTACTTAACCCTTTATAGTTCTCTCTCCAAAAAGCAGGAATGGCTGTTGGACCAATTTTAATGCTTCCATCAAATGTAACCGTATAGTGAACCCCCAAAAAAGGGTTGGCTAAGTTGGGAACAGGATAGATATTGGTCTTAATATCGGTTTTGTTCTCTGTATATTTAAGATAGATGCCTTTAAAGGGAAGCATCGTGTAGTTTTTAGCCAAACCAAATTTTTTAGCTATCTTATCGGCATATGCCCCTGCTGAATTAATTAAGTAGTTATATTTTATGGTTGATTTCTCAAAAGGGGTATTAAAGAAGAAGCTTACACCAAGCTCTTGTAGTACATCTTGTAGTTTAAAACAGACCTCTTTGGGGTCAACACTGGCAGTGGTTGGAGAGTAGAGAGCCTTTTTGTAGGTTTTAATATTGGTATCTATCTTTTTAAGCTCTGCCTCATCAATAATAGAGGTCTCAACACCATTGACCTTGGCTCGTCTCTCAAGCTCATACAACCCCTCTAGTTCACTCTTATCTTTGGCAACAACTATCTTTTTTGTATCATTTACAAAAATATCATTTGCTAAACAGAATGCCTTCATCTTTCTATTACCATTCACGGTAAATTGTGCCTTTAGACTCTCGGCACTATAGTAAAAACCTGAATGCAATACCCCACTATTTCTTCCACTGGCATGTTTAGCAACTTCACTCTCTTTCTCTAGAATAGCAATGGCACAGTTTGAGTCCCTTTTTAAAAGCTCATAGGCAATGGTCATACCAATAATACCAGCCCCAACTATTAAATAGTCATACTGTTTCATTTTAAAGACTCTGAGCTATATAGTCAATCTCTTCCTTAGATAGATAAGGGTTCATCGGCAGACTCAAAATCTCCTCAGAGACAATTTCTGCAATGGGAAAATCCCCCTTTTGATAACCCAAATAGGCAAAACACTCTTGTAGATGCAGAGGCATTGGATAGTGAACAGCAGTAGGAATATCTCTCTCTTTTAATTGAGCTTGAAGTGCTTCTCTATTTTTCACCCGTACAGAGTATTGTGCATAAGCTGAACTTGCTTTTGCATCAATAAAAGGTAAAAGAATCCCTTTTCCCTCTAATGCTTCACTATAAGTGAGTGCCACAGCTTGACGCAGTGCTAAATCTTTGGCATAGTGTTTAAGTTTTACATCAACAATAGCACACTGTATGGTGTCCATTCTTCCACCCATTCCAATATATTGATGATGATAACGTTTTGATTGACCATGAACCCTTAATGATTTTATCTTTTTTGCCAAAGTCTCATCGTTGGTAAAAACTGCTCCTCCATCACCAAAACAACCCAATGGTTTTGCTGGAAAGAAAGAGGTAGTAGAGATGTCTCCCAAATTGCTATCTCGTTTACCATTAAATGTACTTCCAAAGGATTGTGCGCCATCTACAATAACTTTTAGATTATGTCTATTGGCAATCGCTTGAATCGCCTCCATATCAGCAGGTTGTCCATAGAGACTAACAGGCATAATGACTTTGGTTCTAGATGTGATTTTAGCCTCTATTTTAGAAGCATCCATATTGTATGTCTGTTCGTCAATATCTACAAAAACAGGCTTTGCCCCTAAAAAAGCGATGGTCTCTGCTGTGGCGATAAAGGTAAAAGGGGTGGTAATAATCTCATCGTTAGGTTGAATATCAAGTGCCATCATGGCAAGAAGTAGTGCATCTGTTCCACTGCTACAACTGATGGCATATTTTGCCCCTGTAAAGTGCTGAAGATTCTCTTCTAAACTTCGTACCTCATCACCCATAATGTAGTTGGATTTATCCAACACCCCATGAATCGCTTCATCAATCTCCTCTTTATAAAGCTGATACTGATACTGTAATTTTGCAAAATCTATTTTCATTTTTTTGTAACCTTTAGTTGCCCATTCTCTTTGGTGTAAAAAGCAAAATCATCTTCTGCTCTATTCTCTATAAAGTTTAATGTATTTCCCGAAATACCAACCCATCCAATCTGTTTAGCAGGAACACCCACCATCAAAGCAAAGGGTTTAACATCGCGATTAATCACAGCTCCACTTCCAATAAGGGCATACTCTCCAATAGTTACCCCACATACAATAGTGGCATTTGCACCAACAGATGAGCCTCTTTTCAGCAGAGTCTTTTTAAACTCCTCTTTTCGTTGAATAAAAGCTCTTGGATTAATAACATTGGTAAAAACCATCGAAGGACCCAAAAAGACATCATCCTCTACCTCTACCCCCTCATAAACCGAGACATTATTTTGAACCTTTACCCCTGAACCGATGGTAACTTTAGGACCAACCACACAGTTCTGACCAAAAGAGCAGTTTTTACCAATGACTGTATTTGATAAGATATGAGAAAAGTGCCATATCTTTGTGCCATCTCCCAGAGTTACGTTCTCATCAACAATGGCTGTTTCATGTGCAAAATAATCAGACATCAACCAATTACCTTTTTACAGAAAGGATGATAATTCCCTTTTAATCCAATCGCTTCAAGATTTCGAATGGTTGAAACTGTTGAGATAGAACCATACGCTTCATCTAATCCAAAACCATTCCCTTTTAAAATCTCTTCATATGAGCGTGTATGTAAATCTGTAAATCCACCACTAAACTCAATCTCATCTCCGTCTACGGTAATACTTCGATAGGTTCGTTGACCTGTCTCTTGCACCTCTTTAGGAATATAGTTATAATTAACAGACAAAAACCAACGTACATTGGCATTTTTAAGTTTAAATGAACCTGCATTACAATCAGCTGTCTTAACATGCACCACATTCTCTTCAACATCTCCAAATATCCATGTTAACATATCGTAAAAATGGACACCAATGTTCGATGCAATTCCACCCGACTTATTCTGGTCACCTTTCCAAGAGATAAAGTACCACTTTCCTCGACTGGTTAGATAAGTCAAATCAATATCATACATTTTATTAGGATTGATTAATAGCTCGGCTTGAACCTTCTCTTTAAGTGCAATAATAGAAGGATGCAGACGAAGTTGTAAAATATTATAAACCTTTTGACCTGTCTCTTGTTCAATAATTTTTAACTGGTCAATATTCCAAGGGTTTAAAACAAGAGGCTTCTCACAAATAGCATCAGCTCCAGATTTTAGTGCAAATCTAATATGTGAATCGTGCAGATAGTTTGGAGAGCATATAGACATATAATCTATCTTTTTACCTGTATCTCTTCGCCATTTATCTACAAAACGGTCAAACCGTTCAAACTCTGTAAAAAAATCAGCTTGAGGAAAATTACTGTCCATAATTCCAATACCATCGTAGGGGTCAAGGGCTGCTACCAGTTCATTTCCTGTCTCTTTTATCGCTTTCATGTGTCGTGGAGCGATATAACCTGATGCCCCAATAAGTGCAAAATTTTTCAAATCTGTAACCTTTTAGTTGAGAATATATGAATCATACAAACAGTTAGTTACTGTTATTAATTGTAAGTAATTATTTTATAGTATATTCAATATTAGAGAGATTAATTTTTAAGAGAAATAGCCAAAAAAGGATACTATTTTACACGACCATCAACAATCGGGACAAAAAGACAAGGTTCAAGAGATTCTTCTGTGATTTTTCCATTTTTTTTGTGATAACGGGTGATAATCTGAAGCCCATCTTTCTGAATCGGAGCCAACAGAATACCCCCCTCAGCCAACTGCTCAAAAAGTACGTTTGGAATATCTGTTGCTGTAGCAGAAAAGATAATACGCTCATAAGGAGCATACCGTTTCCAACCCAATTGTCCATCATCGAAACGGGTAAAGATATTGTTGATTCTCTCTGAACGAAAACGCTCTTTTGCCTCTTTTAGTAGAGAATCAATCCGTTCAATAGTAAAAACCCGACGACAGAGTTTAGAGAGAATTGCAGCCTGATAACCACTACCACATCCAACTTCTAAAATAGAGTCAACCCCTTTGAGTTGTAGATGATGGGTCATTTTTGCCACAGTTAAAGGAGATGAAATCCACTGATTTTGTTGCATAGGAAGAGCATCTAATCGAAATGCCATTGGGCCAAATCCTTTGGGAACAAACAGCTCTCTATCAACAGCAAAAAATGCCTCTTTTATATCGGTAGAGAGCATAAAAATTGCATCTATCTCTTCTACCATCTCTTTTGCTCTTCTCTCTTGTGTCACAACTCTACCACACTAACCCTATTTATATTAAAATAGATTTTATCCAAAATGCAATTAAGAAAAGTTAACAAGATAGATGAAAGAGAAAATCAGAAAACCTCTTCACAACTCCAACTCCCCAAAAATGGTACTTTTTAACTATTTTATAATAAAAAAGCAACATACTCTATTTTAGAATAGAAAAGAGTCATCTCAGAGAAAAGAGCATAAGCTCTTCTATGGCATAATACCTTTTTATACTCTTTTTATACAGGATAACATTTGCAATCACTTTACACTGCTCTATTTATTATTTTTATATTCACAGGATGTAGCTCTATAACACAATACCAAGAGAACAGTATGCTCTCTATGGAAAAAGAGGAGCAACTTGAAAAAGCCAACATACTCAACAATCAAGGTACTGACGCATATCTTGAAGGAAACTATCCCTTGGCATTACGCTATTTTCATCAATCACTCTTAATTAAAGAGAAAGTTTTAGGAACAGAAAATTTAAATACAGCAACAGGTTATAATAACTTAGGTCTCATCTATAAAAAAGAGGGGAAATTTCAAAAAGCACTGCTCTATATAAAAAAATCTTTAAAAATTAGAGAGAAAATTTTAGGTAGAAACAGCAGTCAAACAGCAGAGAGTTATAATAACCTTGGAACACTTTATGCCTCAATGGGCAAAAGTGAAAATGCTATTAACTTAACAAAAAAGACTCTTCAGATAAAAAAAGAGATTATACGAAAAGAGCAGATAGATATGGGAATTAGTTATAATAATCTTGCTGTTCTTAATGATAGACTTGGCAATACAAAAAAAGCCATAGAGTACTATAAGGAAGCACTTAAAATTAATAGAAAGATATTTGGAGAAGCACATGATATTACACAACGCAACTACCAAGATATTACCCAACTCTATTTTGCACTCAAAGATTATGAGAATGCTAAAAAATATGCTAAAAATATCATTAATCAAGAGAATCAACTCCAACTTGATGATATTACAGTAAATAGCAATAGCGTTGAGAATTCTATGAATAGATTTTAATCATACGCCTCACCCGTTTAATCTCTTTTAAAGAGATAGAGTCCTCTATAACCTCTTGGGTATCATCATTTAAAGAGAGACCCCAAGGGGATATAATCGCTGAAGAGCTTGCCATATCCTCATCGGCAGAGTTGCTTACTACTACAAAAGTTTGATTCATAATCGCCAATGCTTGAGCGAGTATCTCAAGATGCTCTTTTCTTGCTCTTCCCCAACGTGCAGGAACAAGAATAATATCTGCCCCCTCTAAACGTCTCCAGAGTGCTTTAAAACGAAGTTCAAAACAGATTAAAATACCATAAGAGATACCGTTAATAGTAAAGCATACAATATCTTTCTCATCACCTGCTTTAAAATATTTGGTCTCAGCCCCCAAGGTAAACAGTTTATATTTATTCTGAACATGAACAATCTTATGGTCATGGATAACTATAGCTTGATTAAAAAAATTATTTCCCTCTTTTTTTGTCATGGTCAAAACCACAATTTTTGTCGAGACAAGCTTTAGTAGTTGCTTCAGAGCAATCGTATAAAACTCAGCTACTCTATCGAAGTGTAGATAATCAAAATCAGTTAAAAGTAACTCTGGAGCCACAATCAAATCTGCCTCACTTAAAGAGATAAATCTAGAGAGATAATCAAGATTTTCTTGATAAGTAGCTCTGGTTTTTAACTGTAACGTAGCCACCTTTAATTGCTCTGGTCTAGAAATCGTCAAAGTTTAGACTTCCTTTAGAATAGTTGGTGACATTCCCTTCGAAGAAGTTGGTCTTCTGGTCATTAAATTTGGCAAAGTTATCAACCCATTTAATTGGGTGTTCTACATTATAAAGCTTCTCCATCCCAACAGCTTTTAAACGCTCATCTGCCAAATATTTAATATACTGCTCAATAATATCATTGGTCAATCCTAAAATCTGCCCTTGTGTAATATATTTTCCCCAAGAGGCTTCTAGTTCAACAGCTTCTCTAAACATTGTATAAATTTCATCATTAAAAGCTTTGGTAAAAATCTCTGGACGTTCACGTTTTACTGAACGTATCATATTTTGAAAAAGAACCAAATGGGTCACCTCATCACGTTGAATAAAACGTATCATCTGTGCCGAACCCAACATCTTTCCTGCCCGTGCTAATGTATAGAGATAGGTAAAGCCTGAATAGAAGTAGATTCCCTCCAAAATCTGATTGGCAAACATCGCTTTAACAATATTCTCATCGCTGGGATTGGTACTCAACTCCTGATAAATCTTTGCAATTGCATCATTTTTAGTCTTAAGCATCATATCATTACGCCAAAGCTGATAAATCTCATCAGCATTTTGAGAAATACTATCAACCATTACAGCATAACTCTGTGCATGTAGTGCCTCTTCAAACGATTGACGTACTAAAATTAAATTTACCTCTGGTGCTGTAATAAATGGGTTAATATTATCAATTAAATTGTTGGTCTGAAGTGAATCCATAAAGATGAGCTGTGCCAATACTTTATCATATGCACTCTTCTCTGCATCGGTCAGACGTTTATAATCCCCAACATCTTGTGTCATATCAACCTCTTTGGGAAACCATGTGTTATTTAGCATCACTTCCCAAAGATTATATGCCCATTGATATTTAATATCATTAAGTTCAAAAATTCCTGTTGGGTCTCCTCCAAAAATTCTTCTCTCAGATGTTCTCTCTGTTGATTCGGGATTGTAAATCTTCTTTCTGTTCATATAGGCTTTTCCTCATTTTATAAAATAGTGTAACGTCTTTTATGACGTTTTAAAATAAACGCGATTATACAATAATAACTTTAGAAAATTTTAGCTAGAGTAAAATCATGAAAAAATTAGAAAACAGACCAATTAAACAACTTTTAGAGATAATTCCTAACCATCCTGGATTAAGAATTTCACAATTTGCTGATGAAGAAGAGATTTTTTGTAATGCCTTAAGTGAACTCTGTCTCATAAACGAACATGAGTATCAACTTAATGTCCTAAATGAAGAGTTCTATCCAAAAGCCTTAGAGGCTTATGGCTCAAAGCCTCTCTCTTCTGTTAAACGTATAAAATGGGAGCAACGCCGTTACGCCTCTCCTGCTAAACAGTACGATTATCTCTTTATTACAGCAGAGATTCCTTATGAACACAGAAAGCCTTTTGCAAAAACCATTCACTCACATATCAAAAGTGCGGGACACCTTATTCTATTTTTAGAGAAAGATAATCAAGAGAATCTTGATGAGTGGTACAGCTTTTTAGAAGAGTATCTCTTCGTTGCTATCAATACGATAGACCTATTTGAAAATTATGAGATTCTTATTGCAAAAAAAATGCATGGATGGGGAGGAAAATAGAGTTTACTTGATAGTTTCGTATTGCTCCTTATATGGGAATAATGGGAAAAATTGAGGAATTATATCTTATGAAATACAAAACTATCTATGAGAATCATTTGGGAAATATTGAGGAGAATATTATGACTCTCATGACAAAAGTATATCTCTAGAATGTGTTTCAATCGTGAATAATCTCTTATTTCAAAAAAATTAACGCAACTGTTATTGTTAAAATATATTTTAAGTTAAAATATGTTAAACTTTAATAAGTTTTAACAAATCAGGTTAAATAATATGATAAGGAGAGATGATGTACTATAATTCAAATAAAACAAACAGTGACTACTACAACACTTACAAACAAGAGATGGCAACCATAGATGATTACAGTGAAGGATTCTCTTTTCAAAAAATCATTAAAATTGGGTTTACCATCTTGATGATTGGTCTATTGAGTATCTTGACCATCTATCTTGTAAACTACTTTTCAACCGAGAGAAAAGAGATGAGAATAACACAAAAAAACATTGAGAAGATGCAAGAGGAGCTAAATAAAATTACCTCAATAAAAGAGATAGAACTTCCTAAAAGTATTCAGATAGAAGAGAGAGAGAAAGAGAGAACCATCAGTCCAGAAGATGTTGAACGTATTGTAACCATTATTATGAAACAGATAGAGAATCAAAAAAAGAACCAACTCGAAGAGGCACTCATCTTAGCAGAAAAACCTCAAGTCTCTTCAACACCTTTAGAAGAGAGCAACCATTACAATAAAGTAGTGATTACAAATATAGACAGTAAAGATATTATAGACAGACAGATAGAATTAAGAGCCAACATGGATACCCTCCTAAAAGAGACAACACATATCCCATCAGGCTATGAACAAGCAATTAAAGAAGAGATTAATACCCGTTCTAATGAGATGAGAATCATTATTGTTAAAAAAGGGGACACCCTCTCTAAAATTGCAAAAAAAGCTTATGGAGACTTTGATGCTTACACTAAGATTTTAACTGCAAATCCAGAAATTGTTAAAAATCCAAATGAGATTTTTGTAGGACAGAAATTACGAATTCCTGCTTGAAGAGAAGATGAGAAGAGAATAGATTCCTCTTCTCTCTAACTCTCTTTGTAGATTAAGAATATCATGTTATATTCCATATTAAACTTTTTATATTAGGAAAAATTATGGACTATATGTTTCAATCAGGTTTTTTAGGAACACGCGCCCCTTTTTTTATGGATTTTGTTACCATAATTGTAGCCATTTTACCTCTACTTGTTTTAGGGGCTATCGCTTTGGCAAAAATAAAATCGTATAAACTACATGCCTTTACTCAAACACTTATATATATTGTCTCCGTTATTGTTGTTGGATATTTTGAGTATGGTGTCCGTCTAGAGGGAGGATTTGATGTCTTTATGCAAGAGAGCAATATCTCACACACCTATGCCCTATGGGTACTTATTATTCATATTATTATTGCAACGGTTACCCTTATTCTCTGGACAAAAACTCTCTGGATTGCCTATCGTACACAGAAATCCTATAAATTCTCAAAAGAACTCTCTTTAAAACATAAAAAAGAGGGACGCTCTACCTTTATAGGAATCTTCTTTACAGGAGCAACAGGTCTATGGGTATATGCTCTGCTCTTTATCTATTAGATGGAAACGACAGAATATCTATTAAAGAGAATTATATAAAACTAACTTATTTTTTATCACAAAATAGCGAAAAACCACCTCCTTTAGGGGGTCGAGTTGTCAATGAGTTTCTAAAGTCTCCAACAGGTTTCTCCCTTTCATATTAGAAATATTATAGATATTTCTAGTTTGAGAAAGCAATGACTTATACTCATCAATAATTTTCTCATCTGAGAAGTTATCTAAAACACGTCTTCGTCCTGCTTTTCCCATGATTCTTAACTCCTCTTTTGATAAATCTGCCATTCTTTTCATTGCATTCGCTAAAGAAGTGGCATTTTTAACCTCAACTAGATAGCCATTAAGATTATCAATTACAACATCTCTACACCCTGCCACATCAGTTGTAATAATTGGTGTTTCCATACTTGAAGCCTCTAAAAGAACGCGAGACAATCCTTCTCGATACGAGGGAAGTACTACCACATCAACTTTCTCTATCTCCTCCTTAACATTATCAGAATGCTCTAAATACTCAATAATTCCCTCCTCTATCCATCTATCTAAGAGTACTTTTGAAACAGCTGTCGGATTTGAAGGGTAGAGTCCACCTAAAATTTTAAAATGACAAAGATTCCCATAACTACCTGCTTTAATAAGACGTATAGCATCAATATACTCCTCTATTCCTTTATCTTTAATCAATCTTGCAACCATTAAAAAAGTAATTTTTTTATTCTCAATATATTTGTTTTTTGATTTAAAATAGTCTGTATCAACTCCTGAACCAGCAATAAGCGTCACAGTATGTTCTTCAACCATACCCTTATCTAAAAAGAGTCTCATATCATCTCTATTTTGAAAAATTACCATATTTTTATCCAATGCATATCGATAGAGCCAGCGTGCAATAGAAGAGGAGAAATTATTGTTTAAGAAAACTGTTCCTAAACCTGTAATATTATTAATTATTGGTATACCTAAATGCTTCCCTGCAAAAGAGCTATAGATATTGGGTTTTATAGTATAGTTTAATATAATATTGGGTTTTATCTCTTGATAAAGTCTGTAAAAATCCCGAATTAAACCCATATCTTCGAAAGGATTTGTCCCTTTATTATTCATATTAATATTAAAATAAGAGAATCCCTCACGCTCTAACTTTTCACTATAAGCATCGTGAGGTGCAACAATTACAACTTCATACCCTTCTCTGCGTAAAGCCCGAATCAGACCCAGACGGAAATTGTAGATATTCCATGATGTGTTTGAGACAATAACAACTTTAAATGTTGGAATATTATTCTCTACCAATGCTTTTTTCAATCCATTCATTGACAAAGAGTCCATTTTGTATTCTCTACGAAGCGTTTTAAAATGAATAAGAATCTCTTCTAAATTTTTTAAATTCTCATCTTGATTCAGACCAAAATTATGAGGATGCCACCAGAGATGAAAGTTTTTTCCCTCTATCGCTGCAGACTCCATCGCTTTTTTAACTCTTCGAATTTTTAAAGACTCCAAATAAGACAATTTCGGGAGATAAGGTCTAAGCATCATACTTGCTTTTAACTCTACAGCACCTTCTGATAGAGTAGGTTCTGTTGTATGGTGACCTGATATATTTAAATAGGTATCCAGAAGACGATAGAGACGAACAAAAAAAGATTTACTCCCTCTATCCCCATTACAATAGAGCCAATGGTCTGGATTTCCACGATAACTCTCAATTGCTAACCGATTAAGTGCTTTAACCGATGTCCCATCAAGTTGATTTCTAGGAAAAACCAGAGATTTCAAACTGTATCCTTTTCTTAGTGCCACAGCAATTGCTTTTTGTATATCAACAGAGAAAGCTTCTGAATTTTTCAAAGGCTCGTAAGTGAAAAAGTGTGAATAGGTATGTGAAGCTATCTCTTGATTGGGTGTATTGGCAATTTCTCGAATCAACTCCAAACCACAGTGCATTTTAGAAAACTCATCTGATAATTTCTCCCCTAAAGTATCCAGATAGAGATATGGGTCAACTTTTTCATTTTTATAATTGGGCAATACTTTTGGTTTATTACGCTTTATATCTTCTATATCCTCATGAAATAGAAACCCCACCGTTGCCCATGTGGCATGAATATCATATTTTTTAAAGAGTGCTAAGATTTTAGGTATAGCCTCATAGACACCCAAAAGATTCTCTTTATAATCTTCAATATTTCTATTGGTTCGGACTCCCCAAAAGAGTTCAAAATCTAAAGATATTGTAAAACTTCCTCTATTCATAATCTAATACCTTTCTATATTTTGATGCAATAACTTTCACAGAGAAGTCATTGGCTCGATTAAAAGCTTTCTCTTCATAATGGTAAGTCAACTCTCTACTGGCTAAAATTTTTCGAATGGCTTCAACCAAGCCTACATCATCGCCCACTGCATATAAAATACCAAACTCAACCAACTCCATCCCCTCTATAAGCCGTTTAGAAGGGTCACTTTTGGGTGCCAAAATCTCTCTGGGTCCACTTAAACAATCACTAGAAATAACTACTGTTCTAGATAACATTGACTCTAAAAGTACATTTGGAAATCCTTCGACAGAAGAGGAAGAGATAAAAATATCACTCTGTTTAATATATTTAAAAGGATTTTTAACCTGTCCTAAAAAATGTAGACGTTTTCGTATATTTAATCTCTCTGCACTACACTCTAAATGTTCCCGTTCAGTTCCATCTCCTAATAAAATCCATTCAACATCTGAATCGAGTCGCGTTAAAACCTCTAATACATCAGTAAAACGTTTTAAAGGAATTAACCTTCCAACAGTAATAAGATAACGTTTGTGACTCTGAAAAATAAAATTATCTATTGGTTCATCTGCTTGATTGAGTAGACTTTTAATATCATAAGGGTTATAGATAACCTGTTCATTTTTTGTTGAAAATAGATGTTGATTAAAATCTAACTTCATCTGCTTTGAGATATGAATAATCATATCTGCTCTGGGGTATAGATGTCGTATTAAAAAAAAATTAATTCTTCCAGAGAGACCTTCTGAAAAAAATCGAGAAACAACAGAACGATTAACCACCTGAATAATCTGTTTAGAACCCATTAGTCCCGAAACTAAATTGACAAAATTTGCTCTAAAGAGATAACTCTGTAGCAACTTAACCCTATTTTTTTTAACATACTGCCTCAATCTCCAAGCATGATAAGGGATATAGAGTAGTTTTATAAAACCTGATATATTATCATTCATTTTTGATAGATAATAGACCTCTACACCTTTTGGAATAGAATAGAAGTTATTTTTAGTTAATGCTAAGATGGTTACCTTATGACCATTATTAATAAACTCCTTAGAGAGTGTAATCATGGCACGTTCTGCACCCCCCTCACACAGAGAGTTGATTAAGAAAAAAATAGGAAATTTCGAATTACTCTCCATATCTTCCCCCTTTGTGATAAAAAATATCTTCATAGTGTTTTAAAATACTATCTTTGGCATAACGCTGTACTACAGATTTTTTTACCAAAGAGGGGTTAAATTTATAAGCCGTAGCCTCTTTAATTTTATCTGCTAATGCCTCTACATCTCCATTTATTACAGTAAATCCATTAACTCCCTCCTTGATAATCTCGGTAACGCCACCAGGACAAGCAAAAGCAACAACAGCTGTACCCAAACTGTTTGCTTCTAATAAGACATTTGGAAACCCTTCATGTTCTGAAGTTAAAATAAATAAATCAGCACCTTTCATATAGGGATAAGGATTCGATTGATGCCCCTCAAAAGTGATACGTTCCTCAAGTGCTAATTTTTGAGTTAAATCTTTTAAACTCTTCTCTTTTTCCCCTGAACCCACAAGAGTCAAATGATAATTTTTAGGTAAAAGAGCCATTGTCTTTAATAATAAATCGTGTCGTTTACGTTCACGCAGTGTTCCAACAGAGAGTAGATTAACCACTCCAGCTTGAGATGAATATCTAAAAGAGGAGGCTTCTCCCAACTGTTCAATTTTTTCTATATCAAGAGGATTATTAACCAAAGAGATTTTTCGTGCTGTTGCAGGATAGTTCGTTTCTAAATCTTTTTTCATATCCTCTGATTGAGCAATAATCACATCAAAGTTTTTATAAGTTTTATTATAAAGATAGTCAAAAAGTTTTGGATATTTCTCTTCTCTATTTTGCAATGAGACAACATTGGTCTCTCTTGAAATCCATTGTGTCCTTGGTAACAAAGGACGCATCAATGAGATAAAAGGTGCTATTGCAATATTAAGATGTCCAATCCCTGAAAAAACAGTATCAGGATAAATAGTATAAATTCTTTTTAGACATTTTGGCATCCCTTTTGTTACCGAATTACTCTCTAAATCATGTATATAAATATCTGAATGAAGTTCCTCTTTTAATACCCCTATATTTTTAAAAATAATCAGATGTACCTCATCACCTCTATTTACAAAATGGTTTAAAATATTAACCATCATCCGTTCAGCTCCACCCATGGTCAATTCATGAATTAACCCTACCAATTTTTGATTTTCCATCAACCAACCCTCTCTTGCAGAATTTTTATAGCATAATAGGGCAATGTATAGTAATCATAGAGTTCAATCTTTTTACCACCAAAGGAGGCTTTAAACTTGTCAATTCCAGCCAAAGGTGAATTGGGGTCATTCGTATAACCTCCCCAATCGAATATTTTAAATCCTTTGGCTTTAAAATCCAACATTGTCTGCCAATGAAGATAACGATTAATCCAACCTATCTGAGTATCTCTCTGTCTACTTTTATGCTCATAGAGTGTACTAATAGAGTGTAAAAGCCGTACAACTCCAGAGGATTGGTCTATTAGATAGACCTGCATATTACTTAACTCTCCATCCAAACTACCTTGAATATAAAAGAGATTCTCTTGATACTTATCAATCGCATACTCTTGAATAATAGGCAGGGATTTAGCTTCTGCAAATTTTTTATAAAAATTTAAAAAGAGCTTTTTACTATTAAAATCTGAATGATAAACAAAATTATCAATCTTTTCATGTTTACGTATCTCATTACGCACATTGGGTTTAAAAGTTAAGAAAAGATTTGTTTCCTCTTCTCTTAAATCGTTTACTAATGTATACTTCTTCTCTTTTTTTAACCCAAGAATATCCCTATTTACCCTACTATCACGGTAACATGCCAATTCTAAAAGCGAACCCTTCTCTAAAGGCACATCAGAAGCAAACCAAAACTCATGTAGATTTAAACCTTTCACTCTATAATTAATCGTTAACATCTCTACATCCACCTCTCATGCCACATCTGAAACATCAGAATTGACCAGAGTTTTTTAATATTTGTATTTTTCCCATCCAGATAAGCTTGACGCATAGCAACCACCTCATCAGCATTAAAATAGCCCTCTTGGGTTAATCGTTCATGGCTTAAATAGTGTAAAAAATAACCATGTAACTCCTCTCTGAACCATAAACTCAAAGGAGGAGAGAAACCCATTTTAGGACGTTTCATAATTTTCTCAGGAATATATTTATGGGTAATCTGCTTTAAAATCCACTTCTGCTCTCCATCTCTGTATTTAAAATGAGTAGGAAGCCTAGAAGCAAAAGCAATTATATCTTTATCCAAAAATGGTTCACGCCCCTCTAATCCAACACTCATCGTAGCTCGGTCTATTTTGGTTAAAATATTGTCCACCATATAGGTTTGATAATCTGTTAAAAGCAGTTTAGATAGTGACTCTTCTATCTCTGGAAACTCGAAATCGTATGCTGTTCTTAAAGTATCCGAAGTATCTATTAGAAGCTTTCCTATCTCTTTCGTTGTAAAGAGTTGAGAACGGTACTTTAACATCTCAGTCGAACTCTCTGCTAAGAGCAGACTTTGAATCTTCTCATAACGTGTCTCAAAATTATAAAGATGTTTATTAAAAGGAATTTTATTAGAAGGAATTGAGGTCATCACTTTGGATACCCCTCGCTTTAGAAGAGGCGAAAGTCGACTAAACCTCTCTTGCATCTTTAAAATTTTAGCATACTCATCATATCCTGCAAAAATCTCATCGCCACCATCGGCACTTAATGAGACAGTAACTTTCTCTTTTGCCAATTGACTAACAAGTACTGTTGGAATCGCTGAATCATCAGAAAAGGGTTCATCGTAAATTTCAGCCAATTTTGGAATAATATTGGAAGCATCACTATGACTACAATAATACTCTGTATGTTCTGTACCTAAATGTTTTGCAACAGCCCTTGCATGAGGTGACTCATCATAGCCCTTCTCTGCAAAACCGATGGTAAAGGTTTTTATCTTCTCCTCTCTATCTGACTGTAACAGTGCTGTAACCAGAGAACTGTCATACCCTCCACTCAAAAAGACCCCAACAGGAACATCTGACACCATTCGATAATCAAATGCTTTTTTTAACACCTCTTCAGTCCGATTAATCGCCTCTTCATCACCCATCTCTAACAGGGGTTGTCGATAGGCATCTGCGACACTCCAATAGCGTTCTTTTTCTATTAACTGTGTCTTTAAATCAAGTCTTAAAAGATGACCTGAACTCAACTGCTGTGTTGATTCAAAAATAGAGTAGGGTTGCAGAACATAACCATATTGTAAGTAAAGTGCCAAAACATCACGATTTATCTCTTTTTTAAAACAAGGATGTTCATGAAAACTCTTGAGTTCACTGGCAAATAGAAAAACTCCATCTCGCCAATACCAATAGAGTGGTTTAACTCCTGCTCTATCACGAATGAGTGTTAAGGTATATACTTTTCTATCTAAAATGGCCATAGCAAACATGCCATTAAATTTCTCTATCGCTTCTAATCCCCAACAGTGATAAGCTTTTAAAATCACCTCTGTATCACTACTTGAAGCAAAAGTATAGCCCAAATCTTTCAGCTCCTCTTTTATCGACTCAAAATTATAAACCTCTCCATTGTAGACAATATCTAAATGGTTAAAACTCATCGGTTGCATCCCCTCATCAGAGAGGTCTAAAACAGATAATCGTTGATGTCCCAATCCCACACTACAATTTTCAAACTCATGATACTCTTCTCCATAAGCATCGGGTCCACGGTGATAAAGAGGCTTCATCATCATAGATAAATTACTCTGATTACTCTTTTTTGTAAAATCACAAAAACCAACTACTCCACACATTGTTCGACCTTTCGTAAGCGAATAAAATATAAATTATTTAAATAAAAATGAAACATCTTAACAAGCACCTCGGCGACTGCTAATCCGTAGACTCCATAAAGAGGAATTAAAATTCCAATTAAAAGCATATTGACCAATAGTGTCCAGAAAGTTGATTTGGTAACATAAAAGCTATGCCCCTGTGTCACAAAGCTTTGAGAGTAAAGCCCTCCTAATGGTGCAATAATTAAAAGAAGACTCATAATCTGTAACAGTTCAACGGTTATATAAATCTCTTCTCCTGAGAGCAACAGGACAATATCTTCTGCAAAGAGAAAGAGTATTAAAGATAAAAAAAACATTCCTATCAGCATACCCTTTAAAAAGGTATAAAAAATATTATAATATAAGGTTCGACTCTCTACCCACTTCTTAGAGAGATAAGGAAAAATAACCTGATTTACAATATCTCCAAGACTTACTAATGCCGATATAACTTTATAGGCAATAGCATAATATCCCACCAAAAGATGATTTGTAAAGAGACCCAAAACAAATATATTACTTGAAGAGTAGAGGGTTACTGCCAATTTAGAGAGAAATATATGCCACCCTTTAATAAAATATTCCCTCAACACAGCGTAAGGTTGCCAAATAAAACGGATATGAAATTTTTTATAGAGATAAAACAGCGAAATTACTCCGACTAAAATAAATCCCAAACTGTTAAAAAGTGGTACTAAAAATGCATCTTCACTCTTTTTTACAAAAATCAAAATAGCACCCAAAAAAAAGAATTTTGCTATAATATTTAAAATTGCAATATATCGCATCTTCTCTACCCCTTGAAAAAACCATATAGGAAAGAGTACTTCTCCTAAAACCATTCCAAAGGTCAACAGATAAATAGAAGCATCTCTATTTAAAGTTTCAAACAACCAAAGTATCGTTAGTAAAATAAGAAATCCTATCGACATCAAAATAAGTTTAATGGTCATAACAGCAGAAAAAATTTCATTTAATTTTCTCTTGTTCTCTCTATGGATAGAAATCTCATGTGTTGCAGTTACATTAAATCCATAATCACTTAAAATCATAAAATAAGCAGAGAGTGCTGTTGCCATTGCCAACAACCCAAAAACTTCAACACCCAAGGTGTAGAGGAGATAGGGAACAACCAAAAGGGGCAACAGAAAATTTAATCCTTGAACAATACCCAAAGCTAAAAAATTGGATAGTAATAGACGTTTCTCTCTGTTGTTTATAACTTTAGACCAAAATTTCATAAGACTCCTACAATAGAATGATTACTTCAAGAACATTTTACAACATAAAAGATTATAACATAATAAAACAGATTCATTTCTCAAAAAAATAAATATAATCTTAATAATATTTATTATATATTATAATTTATAAAAATGTGCTGTAGCTTCGCTGGGATAGATTATCTCTTTAATTAGATTCAATCTCTTATTCAACAGTGTAGAGGAGGCATTTTTATAAATAAGATAAACTTCCCCACCAAAAGAGGATTTTTGTCTCAAAAGATTCTCCAGAAATTTTTCCATAACAACCTCATCAAAAGGGTTAAAAAGATAGATGACCGAAACATCATTGGGTATCTGATAAGTTGTGACATCACCATAAATTGAATCTGTACTCTTTAGCTTTAATTTTTCAATGTTTGCCTCTGCTATAATATGTAACTCTTGAGTAAACTCCACCCCTATGCTTCTTTTAAATCCTATTTTTCGGGCATGAATAATGGCTGAACCTTTACCACTTCCACAATCAACAAACAGTTCTCTATCTAATCTACCATCAATTGCATCTTCTAAGTCTTCAATAAGCTGTTGCAAAAAATCTTTAGAAGTTGGGACAAACGCTGTACCATGATTTTGATAAGCACCTATTCGGGTTAAATTATAAATATTTTCTGTCGAGAAATCAAGCCCCCTACTTTTATAGTAGATACGTTGCCCCACTTTTCTCGCTGTAGATAAGAGACCATTTTTATAAAGTGAATCTATAAACTCTCCAAACTTATAAACCATAGTGTTCTGATGTGACATATCAGCATTAATATGAGTTGTTCTCACAAAAAACCTTTTTATTTTTTTAAATAATATTTTAATTTACTTTTATAAAAAAATACCTATAATATAAGATATATTTGTAATATTATGACATCTCTAAGCTCTCTTAAATATTCTATTTTGCTTTTTTATGTTAAACTTACTCTCATAAAGGATTTTTATGCAAAATTTTTTTGGATTTATTGACTATACAAAAGCCCTTATTTATCCAAATAAAAGCAACAATCAGAGACTCTATCAAGAACCATTCTCTAATTTTAATCTCTTACTTCTACACAACAGAGAGAAATCTTCAATTACCTTAAACTCTCAAACCCTTTTTATCTATCTTATGGGAGATATATCCAATTACTCTGAACTCTTAAGAGAATTAAATATCAAGAAAATTCCCAAACTCTCTACTATTAAACTTCTAGAACACTTATATAAAAAGTCGGGAGAGGCATTTACAAAAAAATTGGAAGGAAGATTTAGTCTGATTCTTTTAGATAAAGAGAGTGAGAAACTAATGCTTATAAAAGATAATATAGGTAGCCTTCCTTTAAACTACTATCAAAATGAGGAGTTTATTCTTTTTGGTAGCAATATTCGCCAATTCAAGAGACTCTCCAGATTCAAAGCAAAGATTAATCCACAAAGTTTGGCATCTTATCTGCAATTTGGTTCAATTATTCAGCCCAATACCATCTTTAAAGGGTGTTATAAAGTAGAATCAGGCAGTAGTAAGTGCTTTAATCTTAAAAGTAAAAGAGTAACAACCCAATATCATTGGAGATTAGAATCCTGCTATAACACTCCCAAAAGAGAGGATTTAGAACCTACTATTATAACAAGAACGCATCAATTACTTGATAAGGCTATTGACAATACTCTCTCCCATTCCAAACATCCTATTGCACTCTCTCTTAGTGGAGGATATGACAGCTCAACGATCACAGCACTGTTACAAAAAAAGAGTTCAAAGAGACTCCATACCTTTACTATTGGATTTAATGATGCCCATATTAATGAAGCTGTTAATGCAAAAAAGATTGCAAAACATCTTGGAACAGAGCATCATGAACACTACTTTACAGGAGAAGATGCACTGAAAGTTATTCCAAAACTCTGTGAAGTCTATGATGAGCCTTTTGCAGAGTATGCAGGAACACCTACCCTCCTAACAGCCCAAATGGTTCAAGAGGAGGGAATAGAGGAACTCTTTGCTGGAGATGGAGGTGATGAGGTCTTTGCAACAGCTGATGACATCACTTTTTTTCAATATATTCATAAAGTCCCCCATACTCTACGAAAACATCTTACCAGTCCATTTAAGAAGCTTCCTATCTCTCAGATAGAGTACTTAAATCATCTGAATAATTTTGCAACTAAATACAGTAAATTTCTTAATATTCTCTCTTCTAAAAATATCCCTAAAACTGTTGAAGCGAAAAATCTCCTCTTTAGAGAAGATGAACTTCAAGGGTTAATACAACACTATACCCATCCAATTATTACAACATTTGACCAGATAGAATTCGATGGCTATCAAGAGCCTATTGATGAGATTACAGGTACTTACTTTAAAACAACCATGACCGATGGAGAGTTGATTAAGAGTTATGGTGCAATGAACCATTATGGTATTACACTCCATACCCCTTTCCTAGATAAAAACCTCATTGAGTACATGGCAACCATTCCCAGTCATCTCAAGATAAAAAAGGGGGTTAAGAAGTATCTCTTAAAAGAGATTGCACACCAATATATTCCAAAATCTCTTTTAGACCATCCAAAACGTGGATTTGATATACCTTTTTCTAAATGGATGCGAGAAGAGCTTAAAGATTTGGTCTATGAGCAGATTAATGAAGAAAGGTTAAATAAAGATAAAATATTTTATACTATAAATATAATTAAGATTAGAAACAGTTTCTATCAAGGTAATGACGCTTTTAAATATAAATTATGGAGAATCTTCATCTTCCAACTTTGGTATGAAAATTTAAAAGGATAAACCATGGAAGTTTGCAATACCCCCATTCATAAAAAAATCTATACCCCCTCTAGAGTCTCTTATAAAGATTGGTCTCAAGAGAAAATAAAAAGACTCTTTAGACTTATTGAGAAGAAACTACAATATCAAAAAAAACCTACCGTTATTGTACTGGAAATTGCACATTTTACACTTCCCATTAAAAATGAAAATCGAATATGGGCAAAACGAAATATGCATTTTGCCAATGAACTCTGTGGCAAAATTATTAAAGAATATCAACACCAATTTAAAATTATTCCAACACTATTGCTCAATAATCTGAATCATGAAAATAGTCAAGCATCAGAGGAGTTTATTGATGAGATGGTCAAAGGACAGCGATATATTCGTAAATCTTCAATTAAACTAATCTCTGAACGTAACTTAAAAAATCGTGCCTTTAAAGCTTTGAAACGAAATAAAAAACTCTCTGAGAGTTTTATTACAATTGATGGAAAAGCTTATCTCAAAAATGATGAATATCAACATGACCTTGCTGTTGGTTTTGTTAATGACGATGGTAAAATCATCCCAAGATGTGGATTAATCTTAACCAGTTTTCTAGATATGATTGCCAAACTTGCAAATGATAGACTCCATCAAAAATCGGATGTAGATATACTTTTTATCTCATTTTCAGAGGAGTTTCATGAGTATCAAAGGGTTCGACTGGCTGTTGATGTTTATAGTAAAGTAGGAAAAAGTGCAACCATACATCCCATCGTTATCCACTGGTCATATGAGATTGACCAGTGCTTAACTTCGTACAGAGAGTGCAACACACAAGAGTGGCAAGAGACGGAGTTATAGGAGTTAATATAGAATATATATATTCTTTTAAAAGAGAATAAGAAAGCTCAATACTCCATGCTTCTTTCCAATAAAAACATACATTTTTCTTCTGAATTAAACATTTAATCTGCTATGATTCTTTAAAAAAAGGGATAAATAGATGGAAAGTGATAATTATCTACCTACAGGTGCTATTGTAGGTGGTCATTATGAAATAGTTGATGTCTTGGGAGAGGATGCATTTGATATTCTCTACTTAGTACGAGACAACCATAGAAGGGGAAGTTTCTTTGTACTAAAAGAGCTATTTCTAGAGACATTCTCCTCTAGAAGAGGGGAATCTGTCTATACCATACCAGAAGCAAAAGGTGTTTTTGAAAAACGAAAACAAGAGATTATTAAAGAGGTAAACCAAAGTAAAAGAGTCCGTCAAAGAGATGATGAGGTTAAAACATATGGCTATATAGAAGATAACAATACAATTTATACCATTATGGAATTTACCAATAATTCAGATTTAACAAACTACCTTCAATTTCACCCAAAAGATGAGATTATTTTACCATCACTAGAAGAGCTAACAGCAAAACCAAAATCAGATAAGAAAAAATCCTCTATCTTTTTGAAAATACTTATTGTAACGGTTATTATTGGAATTGCATTGGCACTTTATGCCAATAAGATGATAAAAGAGGATAGAGAAAAGAGTGAAAATAGACCAAAAGTAGTTGTAACCCAAACACCAATACACCATCCACCATTAAAAAGCAGAGAGAGTGATGATGATGCTCAACTTCAGGAGAAAACTACACAAAAGAGTAATGAACAAAAGAGCGAAACCTCTTTAGATAACTCCAATGAAAAAACTTATATTTCAGTAGATGAATCAACCCTATACTCTAAAGAAGAGACAACAGATAATATTAAAGAGGATGGCATCTATATTGATAATGAAATAGAGGAGATTATTGATGAAAAAGAGATAATAAATAGAGATGGTTCTTCTATGGTAACAAAAGTAGAAGAGCAGATAAAACAAAATATATCTTTAGGAAAACCCATAGGCATATCACTGGGAACCAAAATTGAACCTCATCAAACAGAACCTTTTACCCGAGCCTCAATTCAACACTTCCTAGATGGATTTATTGCTGTATCTGAAAAGGGTTCGCTTGATGATATTGTCTCTAAATATGATTATCATGTTGATAGATACTTTAGTTTACATAATGTAACCCACTCAACTATAAAACGAGACAAACAGAGATATAACAGAAAATGGACACATCGCTCTTTTAAAATAGAAGATTTTAAAATTTTAAAAATCTACAAACACGATGGCACAGAGTATTGTGATATTCAAACCATTACACGATGGCAAGTCTCTACAGAGAGTGGAAAGAGTGCTTCAGGAATCAGTAGAGGATTAATGACAATTAAAAATACACCTCAAGACTTTAAAGTAAAATCTATTCAAACCATAAGATAAGATGTCCAAATGGACAAGCTTGTCCATTTAATCAAAGATAGACGTAACTTCTCTCTTCTCGCAGAGCTTCTATCTCTTCTAAGAGATGTAACCCCTGTATATCATCTCTATAATATTTTAAAATTGCTTCAGCCTCATAAAGTGAAAGGGTGTGCTGTTGATAATTACTCACTCCATCAATAATTGAGGCAACCAGTTTTAAAGCATAAAGTGACTCATTATAGTGTGATAAATCACGATAAGACTCTATTACTTTTAGATGAAAATATTGTGCCATCTCCATCTTGTTCTGTCTCTTATAAAAGGATGCCAAATCTTTAAAAATCAGAGCAATATGAGGGCTATATTTGGAAGGATTCTCTTCTGCTAACGCTACATAGTATTTAAGAGATTCTCTAAATGCTGAGATAGCATTGCTCCGTTCAAGCTGTAGAGTATAGAGTTTAGCCAAGCGATGTAGTGTCATTGCCAACATATCTTTATAGGCATGAGGTGCTTTTTGAGCAAGAGAGAGTAGAAGTTCAAGTGTCCAGAGATAGACATCTCTTGCTCTATTCTGTTGTTCATTTTCAAAATAGAGTCCAGCAAGATTAAAAAGAAGTGTTGCCAACTCATCTCTATAGACATCAGAATCTTCTCGAAGCAGATGTTTATATATCTCTAATGCCCCAAGATAAGCATCTTCTGTCTCTTTAAACTTCTTCTGTTCATAACAAATAACAGAGAGATAGTTATAGATATTCAATAGCTTCATCTCTAACGATTCACTATCCCCTTTAGAGATTTTTTTATAACATTTCAATGATTTATTATAGAAAAGTTCTGCTTTATCATAACGATATTCCCTTCGATAGATACTCCCAATATCACTATAGCTCTCTGCCAAAAGAAGCATATATTTGGTTAAAGATGTCGTTTCAAAAAGCTCCTCTATCATCAAGGTAGCACTCATATGATACTCAATCGCCAAATCATATCGGTTTAACTCTTTCGATACAAACGCCAATAAAGTTAACGTCTCAGCAATCAGAGGCTGATAATAATCTTGATTTATTACAGATAACTTCTCCCTTAATTTTAAAGCTTTTAGATAGAGTTCTTTCGCCAGTTTTGGCTTACCTCTCTCTTGGTATCTTCTTGCTAAATTACTAATTGAGTTTGCTATATTCTCCTCTATGATGGTTTCTAAATTGTACATGATAAAACTCCCTTTTAAATTTATCTTAATCAATGATACAAATTAAATGTGTATAAAAAAAAGAAAAATCGAAAGATTTTTCTTGGAAATTAGAAAATTCACACTATTCTATATTAAATTCAATTATTTCAAATAAAATTAAGTATAGAGCGTATTATATCTAATATTTTTACATAAAATCTATCTGGATTTCTGTGCCATCTTAATGTAAATGTGTAAAATTTCCAACGAAGCAGGAGTAACACCTGAAATCTCAGAAGCATTAAAGAGCGTTGGAGGATTAATATTATTTAACTTCTCAACAATTTCATTACTCAATCCCGAAACATTCTCAAAGACAAACCCTTTTGGAATCTTAACTTTTAACATATCTTTCATCTTATCAACTTGATTCTGCTGTTTGTCAATATATCGACTATATTTTGCCTCGATTAAGAGTTGCTCAATGACCTCATCACTATACTTTTCAAATGCTGGAACAAGGGCAATAATCTTATCGGTTGTCATTGAAGCACGAGCCAACAAATCTAAAATACAAACTTTATCATTTATCTTCTCTTCTCCAAGACTCAGAAGCTTTTCAATAAAGAGTTTTGTTGGTGTTACAAAATTACTTTTAAGATAAGTTAATGCCTCTTCTATATCTCTCTCTTTCTGCTCTACTTTTGTTAAGTAATCTTCATCTAAGAGTCCCAACATCTTTCCATATTTATAAAGACGAACATCGGCATTATCTTCACGTAAAAGCAGTCGATACTCTGAACGGCTCGTAAACATTCGATAAGGCTCTTTTGTTCCCTTTGTTACCAAATCATCAATTAAAACCCCAATATAGGCTTCATGACGACCCAAAATCAGAGGAGATTTTCCCTGAACTGCTAAACCTGCATTAATTCCAGCCATCATCCCCTGTGCTGCTGCCTCTTCATAACCTGTTGTTCCATTAATCTGACCTGCACAGTAAAGCCCCTCTATTCTTTTGGTCTCTAGGGTATGTTTAAGCTCAGTTGGTTGTACATAGTCATACTCAATTGCATAGCCATAACGAACAATTTTAGCATTCTCCATCCCTTTAACTGAACGAATCATATCTAACTGCACATCAGTTGGCAAAGAGGTACTCATTCCATTAATATAGAACTCATTGGCTTCAAGTGTCTGAGGCTCCACAAAAATTTGGTGTCGTGGTCGGTCTCGAAAACGGTTAATCTTATCTTCTATACTTGGGCAGTATCTAGGACCCATTCCTTCAATCTGTCCTGAAAACATTGGAGCACGATAGAAGTTGCTCTCAATAATATGATGCGTCTCTTCATTGGTATAGGTTACATGACAAGGTAACTGTGTTGGATTAAAAGTTTTTCTATCAGTTCGAAATGAAAAAGGTATAGGATGCTCATCTCCTCCCTGTTTCTCCATCACCTCTAGATTAATAGAGCTTCCATCAATTCTAGCACAGGTTCCTGTTTTAAGTCGTCCTATCTCAATACCTAATGTTTTAAGATACTCTGCCAACTCAACAGATGCAAACTCACCTTGTCGTCCTGCCACCTGTTTTTTATCACCAATATGAATTAAACCATTCAAAAATGTCCCCGAAGCGATAATCACTTTAGGTGCCATATATCTATTACCCAACTGTGTCTCAACTCCTAGAACCTTACCATCTTCAATAATGAGTGACTCTACAATCTCCTGCTTAACATCCAAGTTTTCTGTATTGAGTACCACATCACGCATATAGATTCTGTATCTATCCATATCAATCTGTGCGCGACTTCCCCGTACAGCTGGTCCTTTTGAACCGTTTAAAATTCTAAACTGAATCCCTGTAGCATCGGTAGCCAATCCCATCTCTCCACCCATTGCATCGAGCTCTTTCACCAGATGTCCTTTTGCCAATCCTCCAATAGCAGGATTACAAGAACTCGCCCCAATCTGCTCTGCTAAAATGGTTACTAAAAGGGTCTTGACTCCCATACGCGCAGGAGCCAATGATGCCTCTATTCCTGCATGTCCACCACCAATTACTATTACATCATAATTCATATTTACTACCTACTATTCAATATTAAAAAGGGTGCATCAGAAATGCCCCTCTATAATTGATGAAATTATATCCAACTATTATGAGAGCCAATAGAAACTACCATTTAAACTTTTCTCTTCTGCTCCCTTCTCTATTAAAGATTGCTTTTTTAACTTATTATTGGTACTAATTCCACAACCAATCACCATAAATGTACTAAACAGTGTAAACAAAATTATCGCCATAGATACTCTACTCATTTTCAACTCCTCTATTTATTGAATAGTAGATTGTATATTATTTTTTATTAAAAATTGTTTATTTTATATTTAAGATAACTAAAAGAACAAGATAATTTTGGCTATAATCTTTATTATCATAAAATTCTAGGAGCATTATGTTTACAGGTTTAATACGCGAAATAGCTACAGTTAAAAATTATGCCAATAATATATTGACAATTCAATCAGAACACAACGCCAAATTGGGTGATAGTATTGCCGTTAATGGTGTCTGCCTTACCGTTATTCAGGTCAATTCAGATGGATTTGATTTAGAGTTGGCAGATGAGACACGCTCTATTATTGATGCCTCTAAATTAAGTGGAGAGGTACATATTGAACCTGCTATGCAGATGAGTGACCGTTTTGAGGGGCATATTGTTCAAGGGCATGTCGATGCTATTGGAAGCGTTGAAAAAATTACACCTCTTGAGAATGGCACCGATTTTATTATCAAAGTTGAATCTAAATATATTGCACACATCATTCCCAAAGGCTCTATTACCATTGATGGTATCTCTTTGACCGTAAATGATGTGTATCAAGATTCATTTAGATTGACCATTATTCCCCATACTCTACGTGAGACCTTAATGAGAAACTATCAGATAGGAACAAAAGTAAATATTGAAACTGATGTTTTTGCACGATATATTGACCATATTTTAGAGCATCGAAGCCAACGAAAAAGTATGGGATGGAGTGAGGTTGATTCCATCCAGATGGGTTATTAAAATGCAAAAGTATTATCCACAACTTTTAGTTTTTTTACAATTTACACTCATTGGATTGATTCTTTTTTTCTCTGAGGGATTTTTCTCTAATATTCTAGCCCTGGCTATCTTTTTAACAGGAATGCTTCTAGGTCTCTGGGCTTTAACCCATAATCGACTTGGAAACTTCCATATTCAACCAAAAATGCGCGAAAATGCACAACTCATTACGACAGGTATCTATAGATATATTCGCCATCCAATGTATCTTTCACTCCTTACTACAATGTTTGCATTTGTAGTTGCAACAACAACACTAATAGAGATTGTTCTATTTATGGGATTAATTGTGGTACTGCTACTCAAAGCAAAAAGAGAAGAGAAGTTATGGCTTAATCATACTCAAGCCTATAAGAGATATAAAGAGCAGACAAAGCTCTTTATACCCTATATTTTATAATCTAGTTATGGTAGCGTTTATACATAGAAGACTTCTCTACACATTCGCTATCTTTTTTTCTATCATCAATTAGTGGAAACTTATCTGAAACAATACAGTCATTATTGATTTCAGCAACCACACCCAAATCTTTTTTAACGTAAGTATATGATGTATCATAATACTCATATGAGCCATTTAAATCTTTTAAAACAGAATAGAGTGTTGAAGAGCTATTAATATCATAGATAATCGTACCTTTACTAACACACTCTATTTTTAATAAATCTCCATCATAAGTTTCAAACTCTTTCTCTTTACTCTTTAATTTACAATTTACATCCAATGCTGTTGTTATTGTTGCTAAAACATCGCTCTGTTTATCATCGATAACCTTATGAAAAAGTGTATCTCCTAAATCTACATGTCGATAGAGTCTGTCAGTTGTGTTGTTCTCAAAATCGGTAATCGTAATATTTGTATCTGAAAAGAGTATTTTCTCAACCACTTTATTATCAATGGTTGTTGTTATTGTATCTCCATCCACTTTTATCTGCTGATACTCTGAGGGTTGGTCTGTTCCATTTATCTCTGTCAAAAAGATTTTATGGTCTACTTTGGCAGAAGGATAGTAATCTCTTAAGTCAATAGCACCCTTTCCATCATTATTTTTTGTATCAGAAGATGAGCTTCCACAAGCAGAGAAGAGAAGTGCAACCAGTGTAAGAGCCATATATGTTTTAATCATTAAATTATTCCTTTGTATTGTAATTTAAAGATAAAGTATAACATAAAAATGGTAGATTTAGACACCAAAACAATTAAATTATGTTATAAAAATAGAAAGAGAAGAATTTAAAAAGATGACTCCAAAATAAAGCCATCTTTAGATTATTCTATGGATTATTTTTAAGCCATTTATTCTTTAACTGCTCATGGAAACTCTTTTCAAGTCCATTAGATTCACGTAACTTAAGCAGTGTTCTATCTACACTCTCTCGAATATTGCTGTCTGTAGGGAAGACAATTCCATAGTTTTGAGGATTAAACTGAAATGGAGGTACTGCCAATACTTTTTTATGCTCTTTTTTATTAATCTGATTTGCCAAGTAGACCAATCTTGGTCCATCATGTACCAGTGCATCAGCTTTACCTTCACGAAGCAGTTTAATACCCTCTGCTAACGTCTTAACAGGAATTACATTGGCTCCAATCTTCTCAACATATTTTCGTGGTGCATCAGTTGCCACAGCAGCAACATATTTACCAACCAAATCTTTTTCGGAACGAATAGAGCCACCAATTGCTTGTGCTGTCAATGCCGATGTTACAATCGCTGTCAAGATACTGACTGCTACAATTCCTACAAAGTGCCACATCAAATCTATAATACGTGCCAATCCCTTATTTGGTGGTGTCTCCCATGTAATTAGCATGGTAATACCCCACCAGAATGAGTCTATAATTCCACCTTTATAGTTCTTATCAAAAAGGTCAGAATTTTCATCTCTACTGTCAATATACCAACGGATATGAATGGTTATCAAGAGAAAAAGAAGAAAGAGTGTAACAGCTTTTACAGTCATCATCTTCTTTATCTCTTTACCCATCAACTCCAAAACTGAAGCTGTTGATTTAGAGGCATCAACCATCACTTGAAGTCCAAGTTCATACATAGAGTTTGAAAAATCAATCTTTTTTTCACGTGCTGAAGTAATTGTTACAGCTGAAATAGAGGCATTAACTTCTCTATTTTTTGTCCCTTCGATAAGGTCTGAAGTTGAATCATAATAGACCCACTCCGTCTCCATATTTAACTCTTCTGCAATTTTATTCCATAAGTCAATACTAAACCCTATCGGTTTACGTTTATCTTCACTAATATTTTGGTCATACATGACCCAAGGTTCAGAGGGCTTTATCCCAATTTTTAAAGTTTCACTCTGTGCGTAGAGCGAAAAGAGTAGTATAAGTGCCAATAGTTGTTTCATGGGCATACCTTTAATTTATTTTAGAGATGGAGTATACTTATTTATCATTCAATCTATGGCATAATAGTACCAAAAAGGACAATTATGAATAAAAAATTGATATTACTATTTACTGCTCTACTCATTTTTTTTACAGGGTGTGGTGATGAGTTAATAACAACACAAAATCACAATTCAACCAGAGAGCAACAGATTGAAAAGTTACCCCCAAAAGAGCCAGAAAAAGCTAAAGAGATTAATGATTTATTAAAAGATATGGGGATTGATTTAACCCAAACAAAAGTGGCAATTGATATAAATAAGACCGACCATTTCTTTAAAAAATTGGAGATTGAGATGCATGGAAAAGTAGAAGAGATAGAGCGAAAAATAGAAAATGCTGAAATTAATTTTACCAAAGGTATCGGTATCGAAGTGAATGAGAATAGAGTGGGTATTGACCTAAATAAAACGCGTAAAATGTTACAAGAGATAAATATTTTCATGAAAGAGATTCTTTTAGATGCCAATCATACGATTAATTAATAATATTGTTGTAGAATTTCTTAGATTAAGACATAAGGAAAAACAATGAAAACTGTTGATATGAATTCAGAAGAGTTTAAAAACGAATTTGAAAAAACATGGAAATTTATTGATAAAGTCAATAAAAACTTTGGTTGGGTACAAAACCCTAATGAAGATGTAAACGAAGGTGTTGCTATGGGTCTTGCACGAAACAAGCTCATGTATGGTAAACGTTTCTGTCCTTGTTTTATGGTTATTGGTGAGACCAAAGAGGAGCAAAAAGCAGCAGATAATAGAATCTGTCCTTGTAAACCAGCTATTGAAAAAGAGATTCCAGAAGATGGTCTTTGTCATTGTGGTATCTTCTGTACACCAGAGTACGCAGAGTCTCAAAAAAAAAGTGAAGTGATTGAGGAAGTTGTTCATCAACACTCAAGAGGGCTTACAAAAGATGAAGCAGTCACTCTTTTAGCCAAAGAACAGCTTGATGGCGAAGAGTTAGAGGCACTAATTGAAGCGAGAACCCTAAATATGGTAGATTTTATACTTCTGGATGTTCGTGAAGCAATGGAGTATCAGATGAGCCATATTGTAGGAACTGACGCGCTTGTCCCTACCTCTGCTTTTTATGCTGAAATTGAAAAATTTAGTGATAAAAAAGATGAACCCATCATCGTTTACTGTCTGTCAGGAAGCCGAAGTTATCAAGTTCAACATGCTATGAAATCACTAGGATTCAAACAAGTTGGAAACCTTCAACATGGTACAATGAGTTATGCAGGAGAGACAGAGCAAGGCTAAAAATTAGTTCGGTCATATCCCGAACTAATCTACTCTCTAAAGTTTTTATTTATTATAGAAATCTTTAAACCATGTAACAAACTCATTGATACCCTTATCTAGGGGCGTGAATGGTTTATAATTAAAATCATTCATTAGCCCCGAAGTGTCTGCATATGTTGATTCTACATCACCATCTTGCATCTCCATAAATTCTTTCTCTGCTACCTTACCTACAGATACCTCAATTTCAGAGATAAATTCCATTAGATTTACAGGTGCATTATTCCCAATATTATAAATTTTATATGGAGCTGATGAACTGTCTGCCTCAGGATATAGCCCATCCCATTTAGAGTTGCCTTTCGCAGGATTATCTATTACCTTAATAATACCCTCAACAATATCATCAATATAGGTAAAATCTCGACTCATATTCCCATGGTTAAAAACGTTGATGGGTCGATTGTTCAAAATTGCATCAGTAAAGAGCATTGGAGCCATATCTGGTCTTCCCCATGGACCATAAACAGTAAAGAATCGAAGCCCTGTTGTTGATATATTATATAAGTGACTATAGGTATGTGCCATCATCTCATTTGCTTTTTTGGTAGAAGCATAAAGACTAACAGGATGGTCGGTATGGTCGGTTGTTTTGAAAGGTTGTGATTTATTTAGACCATATACACTGGAGCTACTCGCATAAGAGAGGTTACGCACACCATAATGGCGACACCCCTCTAATATATTCATAAAGCCCACAACATTTGAATCGATGTAGGCGTGTGGATTCTCAATAGAGTATCGTACACCAGCTTGAGCAGCAAGGTTACAGACAGCATCAAACTTTTCTGATTCAAAAAGTCTATTCATATTTTCTCTATCAGACAAATCTGTCTTAATAAATGAAAAGTTTGAAAAAGAGGAGTTAATTAGTTGATTATCAATAATCTTATCTTTTTCTATACCCAATAGATTCAGTCGGGCATATTTAAGATTAACATCATAATAATCATTAACATTGTCCAATCCTACAACACTATCTCCACGCTCAATCAACTTTTTACTTAAATGAAAGCCAATAAAGCCCCCTGCTCCTGTCACCAATATCTTCATTTTTATCCTCTAGATGCCCTCTTTTCCAAGAACAACTTTAATTGTTTTTAAAATAACCATTAACTCTTTCTTGAGTGACCAGTTATTAATGTATGCCATATCATACTTCAGTTTCTTTTTGGCATCATCTACATTACGACCGTAAGGATAACATACTTGTGCTAAACCTGTGATTCCAGGGGCAACAAGATGCCTGTCGTGATAGTGTGGAATAATCTTTTCATAATCTTTAACCAAAATATCCCACTCAGCCCGTGGACCAATAAGGTGCATCTCTCCTTTTAAGATATTTAAAAGTTGAGGAAGCTCATCAATACGCATCTTACGCATAATGTTTCCAAATGGAAAAATCCTTGTGTCATTCTCTTGTGTATAAGGATTAAACTTACTGTCTACATGCATACTTCTAAACTTGTAACAGGTAAATGGTTTTCCATTTAATCCAATACGCGACTGTTTAAAGAGTATCGGACCGGGAGACTCTTTTTTAATTCTATAAAAAGTATATACAATTACAGGGAGCGTCACTAAAAAAAGTGAACCTCCAATAATAAAATCTACAACTCTTTTTTGAATATATTGTACTCTACTGTACCCTCTTGTCCGACTGTATGTAGAGTTTCTATTTTTTATTGCTTGACGATGATTTGAAATATCATTATTAAATTGTTTAATAGACAAAGTCATTGTTTTCTCCATATTTATTAAAACACCACAATTGAAAAGGTGTTGCTACTCTATTTACTAGAACAAATAAAATTGAGTAGAGATAGAATAATAACCAAAAATAGATTAACAGAACATAAAATAACATTTTTCGTTTATAGAATTTGTGTTCTTTTCTATTTTCTGATAAAATAGGAGAAAACATGTTAAAGAAAAGAGGTCAAAATGTTTCAAAAGTATATTATAAGGTTGGATGATGCTTGTCCCACAATGAACCATAACAACTGGAACCGTTTAGAGAAACTTCTAACCAATTATCATATAAAACCTATTGTCGCTGTAGTTCCTAATAATAAAGATAAAAAATTAATGACAGATAGTGAAGACAGTAATTTTTGGGAACAAGTAAAGTGGTGGCAAGAGCAAGATTGGGAGATAGCTCTGCATGGTTATGAACATAAATACAGTACCAAAGCAGAAAGTATTGTACCGATTAATAACTATTCCGAATTTGCAGGAGTACCTATTGAAGAGCAAAAAAAGAAGATAAGAGAGGGAATCAAAATCTTTAACAAACACAATATCTCATGCAGAGCATGGATTGCCCCTGCACACTCTTTTGATGAAAATACCATTAAAGCATTACAGAGTGAAAGCAATATCACCATTATCTCGGATGGAATTGCATGGTCACCCTACTATCAATACAACATGCATTGGATTCCTCAACAGCTCTGGAAGCCTCGAAAAATGCCTTTTGGAACATGGACAATCTGCTATCATCCCGATGAGATGAATAATAGAGATTTTGAAATATTAGAAAGATTCCTAGAAAAAAACCATAAAAAGTTTCTCTCTATAGAGGAGTTAAATCTAACTAAAAAATCCAAAAGCTTTTTGGAGAAAGGTTTTGAAAAGCTCTATTGGAGACTTTTGGCTCAGAAACAGAAAAGTGCTTAACTACTATTAACCGTTACTAACCCCAATCTTGATTTTGACTCTTATATTTATGTTTATCTTTTTTATAAGAGTTCCCATTTTTCAACTTTTGGAGCCGATTAAGGAGTGTCATGTTCGCTTCACGAATATCATTAAATTTAAATTCGCTCTGCACCTCTAATTTAAGACGCTCAATATACCCTTTCATCTGATGATGATATTCGGAGTTCAGTTGAACATCTATCTGTTCATCTAATTTTTTCACCAACTCATTAAACTTTTTTAAAAACTGCTCTTGTGTGGTCTTCTCATCACGGAACATCTTAAAAAGATTTTTGGTTACTTTCTCTAAAAAGGTAATATAGCGTTGACGTTGGTATTTTTCAATCTGTTTTGGTGTGTATCTCATTAAGGGTATTATAGCGAAAAGTAGAAATTAGAAACGAAGAAAAGAGATAAAAATTCTCTATTAAAAGAGTTTAACCCTCTTCAAAAGAAGAGGATTTTTAAGGAGTTCGAGGGTCAGATGCTTACAGTGCAGCTTTTGCAGCGTCAAGAGCTTCTTCGTAGTTAGGCTCTTCTGTAATTTCAGGTACAGTTTGCTTATAAGCAATTTTACCATCTTTACCAACTACAAAGATTACTCTTGCAGTTACACCAGCCAAAGGACCGTCAGCTAAAAGAACACCATAAGCGTTTGCGAAATCTTTGTTTCTGAAGTCTGAACATACTTTGATGTTTTCAATTCCAGCAGCTCCACACCATCTAGCAGCAGCAAATGGTAAATCCATAGATACTGTAATTACTTCTACACCATCAAGACCAGCAGCTTCAGAGTTGAATCTTCTTGTCTCAGCATCACATACACCTGTATCTAATGAAGGTACAGCGATTACGAGTTGAACTTTACCTTCTCCACCAACTTGCTCATCTTGAAGCATTGGGTTACAGTTTACTACTGTTACAACTGGAGCTGTATCTCCAACGTTTACTTCTGTTCCTGCTAAATTACATACGATGTCATTTTTAAATGTTACTGTTGCCATTTAATTTCCTTCTGTTTATTAAGTTATAGAGGGATTATAGATTAAATAGGATAAATTTACTCTTAATTAAAAAAAATTAATAAAATCTCTTTTTTTTTGTAAAAAGGTGTAACTTTTTTACCATTTTAACCAATAATTGGTGTAAATGCCTTGCTACCGACACGTATTGTCATACCAATCGTTAAATATTCTAGCTCATTTTTACTTACTACCACCTCGACCAATTGTTGACCTATTGCTACAATTGCCACATAGATAACATCTATTTTTGTAATCTCCAAAAGCTCCCCCTCAAATGAGAACTTTTGCGAACCAGAGGTCTTCAATAGAATCTCTTTGGCAGTGCCATCTTTTATAATTTTTCCCTCTTCTAATACCAGTACCCGTGATGCCAAACGGTACATCTCAGCTGGGTCGTGGCTTACCATAATGGTTGTTGTACCAAACTCTTTATGAAGTGTTAAAATCTCATTTTGTAGTTTACTACGCATAGTGGGGTCAAGTGCAGAGAGGGGTTCGTCAAGCAGTAATAGTTTTGGACGTTTCATAAAAGCACGACAGAGAGCGACACGCTGTTTCTGCCCCCCACTCAGAGTAGAAGGTAATCTCTCTTTTAATTCCCAAAGTTCTGTAACCTTCAATAAATGTTTAGCAAGAGTATAGTCTGGTTGAACAAAAAGTAAATTTTTCTCTACACTCATATTTGGAAAGAGTGCATAATCTTGAAAAACAAATCCTATCTCACGTTTTTGAACAGGTAAAAAACTATTGTTATCTTGCCAAATCCCTCCCCCTACCTCTAACCTTCCTTTTGCACTCTCCAATCCAGAAAGCACTCGAAGCAAGGTTGTTTTTCCACTACCACTCTTTCCTGAAAGGGCTACAAACTCTCCCTCTTCTATAGTAAGGTCAATCTTTAAATCCATCACCCCTTTTACACCATAGAGTGCCTTGGTTATCTCTATATTTATCATTAATGAAATCCACCTATTTTCTTTTGTGTGTGGTTAAAAATATAAACACTTAATAGAACCAAAAAGCTAATAAGTACCATGATTCCACTATAAATATGTGCTGTAGAGTAATCCATAATTTCAACCATTTCATAGATAGCAATTGATGCCACTTTGGTCTCGTCAGGGATAGAACCACCAATCATCAAGACCACACCAAACTCTCCAACAGTATGTGCAAAAGTGATAATTAATGCTGTAAGCAGAGCAGGTTTAATATTGGGTAGAGCCACACGAAAAAGGGTAACCAGTTGACTTTTTCCTGAAATATACGAAGCCTCTATCATGTTTCTATTAAGCGATTCAAAGCCACCTTGCAACGGCTGAACCATAAATGGTAACGAATAGAAACAACTAGCAATCACCAATCCTGTAAAGGTAAATGCCAAATCAATAGGAGCAAAAGCGATTAAAATATAAAACCCCAATACCGAAGGGGGCAGAACAATTGGCAGAGCTGTAATTGCCTCTATCCATGGTTTACTCTTTGATGTGCTTTGTGATAGATACCATGCCAAAGGAAGGCTAATAAAAAAGAGAATCAGAGTTGTCAATCCAGCCAACTTAAATGATAAAAAAAAGGGAGTAAAATCTAAATTTTGTAAAATTTCCAATATAAAAGTCCTCTAGGTTAAAATATTTTAAGTCCCATTTAAATCCCCTTTATATCGGGTTAGATTATAGTAAATTATAGCAAAACAACTATATAATCGGGTTTTAAAAAAGAGCAATTATTTAAATTTTATTATTGCTTTTAATTAAATCAGATAAAATTAGTCCGATTTTTAAGAAAACTCTGTTATGATTAATTAAAATTACAAAAAGGATTTAAATGTCAAAAATTAATGTAGAACTAGAGTGTGGTTGTTTTAGAAAAAGTGCCTATGAAAATGGAATGGAGTTTTCAACCAAAGATGAGGCGTTACAACAAGCACTCTTAATGCAGAGCTACATGAATCAGAAGTTTTGTCAAAAGCATATTTTTACAGTAATGGAAAATGGTGAAGATATTAAAATTGCTGTAGATATGAAACCAAGAGAGAGTTCTGGTGGATGTTGTGGTGGTGGTCACTGTTCATAAGATTAATCAATCGTTTATCAACGGTTAACCCCTTATTAAAAAAATTCTTTTATAATTACTAAAACTTTTTATAGAGGAATTTTATATTATTATGAACAAAATCAACACCATTAAAGAAGAAGTAAAAAAGATTATTGTGGGTCAAGAAGAGCTTATTGATTCACTCCTTGTTGGTCTGATTGCCAATGGTCACATCTTGGTTGAAGGTGTGCCTGGATTGGCTAAAACTACGGCAATTAATGCCATTTCAAAAGCGTTAGGTATCGACTTTAAACGTATTCAATTTACCCCCGACCTCCTACCAAGTGATGTAACAGGCACAGAGATTTATAATCCTAAAACAGGAGAGTTCTCGGTGAAGCAAGGTCCAATTTTTACCAATTTACTCTTGGCAGATGAGATAAACAGAGCCCCTGCAAAAGTACAATCAGCCCTGCTTGAAGTGATGCAAGAGCGTCAAGTTACAATAGGCGATACTACATTTAAAGTAGATGACCCATTTTTAGTTATGGCAACAGAGAACCCTGTTGAACAAGAGGGAACATATCGACTCCCCGAAGCACAACTTGACCGTTTTATGCTCAAAGTCATGGTGGGCTACAATACACTTGAAGAGGAGCTAGAGATTGTTAATCGTGTGGCTATATCAGGATTTGAAGAGGTCAATGCTGTCGCATCACTAGAGGATTTAAAAGAGATTAGAGAGGCATTTAAAAAGATTCATGTTGATGATGCAATCAAAGAGTATATGACAAAAATCATCTTTGCTACCCGTTTTCCAACCGAATATGGATGTAGCAACATAGCCCAATATATTGAGTTTGGAGCCTCTCCAAGAGCTTCAATCGACCTCTATAAAGCTTCTTGTGCTGTAGCACTGATTCGAGGTAATGACTTTGTAACCCCTCTGGACATCTCCTATATTGCAAATTCCGTCTTACGTCATAGAATCATCTTGAACTACAAAGCACAAGCAAAACAGATTACTACCGATGAGATTATAAAAAATATTATAGAAACCATCGAAGTACCCTAAGGATTGCCTATGAACCCAGTAGCACAAGAGATTCTGCTTCGTGCCAAAAAAGATGTCTTTTCTGGAAATCTTGGAGAGCATCTTACTACCTTTAAAGGGGATGGTCTTGATTTTAGAGAGATTCGAGAATATGACCATGGCGATGATATACGAAAAATCAACTGGAAAGCCACAGCCAAGGGAAGTGGACTTAAAACCAATGTCTTTAATGAAGAGCGAGAGTTGAATATTGTTTTAGCCTTTATGGTGAGTGGTACACTCAATTTTGGTTCGGTTAAACTCAAACAAGAAGTAGTGGCTGAAATCTTAGCTCTGCTCTCTTACTCGGCACTTAAAGGACATAACCGTTTACAAGGGCAGTTCTTTTCAGATAAATCTGAACTCTTTTTTGAACCCAGTAAGAGTGATACCATTATCTACAATATTGTTGAGAATGCCATTGAAATAGAGACCATTGGTCGAGAGGTTGATTATAAAAAATTCTGTGATTTTGTCAATGGTGTGGTACGTCAAAAATCACTTATTTTTATGGTTGGAGACTTCTATGGTGATGTTGATTTAAGCGAAATTGCCCATAAAAATGAACTCTATGCCCTAATTGTTCGTGACCGAATAGAAGAATATCCTCTCCTCAATGGTGAGTTTAATCTTATTGACCCAAACAGTTTAGAGTCGAGTGAAATGAGCCTTAACAAGAGTATTGCCCAAGCCTATCAGAAGCTTATAGAGGAGCATGATGCCTCACTAAAAGAGCATTTCGAGAGACACCAAATCACTTTTGGTAAGATTTATACCGATGAGAATATCTTTTTGAGATTATCAGAGATAATAAAAGGATAGAGTATTGAGCCAACAAGGCTAAACTATTCTATATAAATGATAGTAAGTTGTTAATCAAGTATTAATATTTTTCTTCTATAATCTCAATGTTAAAACTTATTATATAAATAGAGGAATAATGGAAAATTTAAAAGATATAAAAGATATAGTTGACGTTCCTGAATACAGCTTGTTTATACTAATTGCCATCGTAACCATGGCACTTCTGCTGATTAGCGTGGCGTTCTATTTTTATAAAAACCGACGTAAAAGACGCAAAAAACCCACACAAAAAGAGATGGCTCTTCAAAAATTAAGAGATATTGATTATAACAATACAAAAGAGGTCGTCTACACTTTTGAAGCTGAGATTAAACCTTTTATTACGCCAGAGAACCAAGAGAGATTGAATGCTATTAAAAAAGAGTTGGAGGTCTACAAATATAAAAAAGATATTCCTCAACTTGATAACCAGATAAAAGTAGAAATAGAGTCATTTATTAAAGGTTTAAAATAATGGAAAATTTTACATTTGAATACCCTTTTCTATTTTTACTCTTTATTCTCTTTCTTCTCTGTAACCGATACTGTAAACCAAAGGGAGTTGCACTCTACTTTCCAAATATAGCAATGCTTAAAAAAGCTTCCAAAAAGAGTTCAATGCTTCTAAATAGTTTTAAAGTTCTAGCTGTTCTCTTTTTGGTTACAGCTTTGGCAAGTCCTGTTCAAGAGGATGATGTTGTGGTCAAGAATGATAAAGGATATGAAATTTCACTTATTCTTGATGCCAGTGGTTCAATGGAAGAGTACAATAAGTTTGCTATTGTCAAAGAGATTGTAGAGGAGTTTGTTGACCAGCGAGAACATGACAAGTTGGCACTGAGCATCTTTGCTGATTTTGCTTATGTAGCAGTTCCCTTAACTTATGACAAGAAGAGTATAAAACGCTTATTAGAGCGTCTAGAAGTAGGAATTGCAGGAAAACAGAAGACTGCCCTTAATGAAGCTCTATTTTTAAGCTCAAACCTCTTTAAAACCTCTAAATCAAAAGAGAAAATAGCCATTTTATTGACCGATGGAATGGACAATGCCAACAATATCCCATTGGATGTTGCCATTAAAAGAGCAAAAAAATACAACATCAAGGTCTATACTGTTGGTGTCGGAAATGCAGGACGTGACTTTAACCCAGAAGTGTTACAGAAAATCTCTCAAGAGACAGGGGGAAAATACTTCTCTGCCAATACAGTTGAGAAACTAAAAGAGATTTACTCAGTTATTAACCAGCTTGAAAAGAGCGAAATTAAAGCCGATAAATATATTAAAAAAACCTACTATTTCCAATATCTACTGGCAATAGCACTACTATTTTTAATCGGTTACTTCATTGTAACCAACAAGGAGTAAAGCATGATAACATTTAACAATAGTGAACTCTTAATACTCTTAGTTCTACTCCTTCCACTCTTCTATTTTCTAAAAAGAAACAAGAGTGACTTGGAGAGCATCTTCTCGAAAGAGGTACTCAAGAGAGTAAAGATAGAGAAAAATAACCTCTCTAAACGGATGCGAAATATAATTTGGCTGATTGCCATATTTTTTACCATTATTGCCTTAGCAAGACCACAGATAGATAATGGAGAGATTGAAGTAAAATCGAGCTTTATTAATGTTGTAACTGCGATTGATATGAGTAAATCTATGTTTGCAAACGATGTCTATCCCAACCGTTTTGAGTTTGCTAAAAAGAAGTTTTTTGATGCACTTAAATATTTCAAAAAGACAAAAATTGCCTTAATTGGTTTCTCGTCACAGAGCTTTTTAATTTCACCATTGACTCAAGATTTTCACTCTTTAAAATTTTTAGCCAAGAATCTTAATCTAGAGTATCTCAACCTTAAAGGAACAGATATTATGGTTGCCTTGGAATCAGCCAATAACCTTTTTGGTAAAGAACAGAAGAAGAGCTTACTCATCTTTACAGATGGAAGTGACCAACAGGAGTTTAGCCAAGAGATAGCCTATGCTAAAGAGCATAGTATTGTGGTCTATGTCTATAATATTGGAACAGATAAAGGGGGCGTGATAAAAGATACCAATGGTGTTTTAAAAGATAAAAATGGTGATATTGTTGTGGTAAAACGAACCGATAATATTAAAGAACTTGCCCTAAAAACAGGAGGAGCCTATATGAAATATTCATTGGCAAATGATGACATTAAACTCCTTGCTGATACCATTCAAAATAATTTTGAAGCCAAAAAAGAGGAGAATTCAACCATAAAAGATAGACGTGAACTCTTCTACTACCCCCTTGTACTGGCTCTACTCTTTATATTTATCTCACTATTCTCACTGCCAAAAGGAGTTAAATCATGAAATATCTTATTTTAATACCACTATCAACCCTTCTACTTGAAGCTTCTCTTTTAGATTTTAAATATCTAGAAGAGGCAAAAGAGGCATACAACGATAAAAACTACACCAAAGCTCAAGCACTTTATGGAAAAGTAAATCTAAATGAAGCAAAATTCAACCAAGCCGATAGTCTCTATCGAGACAAGAAGTATAAAGAGGCAATTGACCTCTATAAGCAGATTAATGACCCCAAACTGGAGGCGAAAAAACTGCACAATATTGGAAATAGCTATGCCCAAATAAAAAAAATTGATGAAGCAATAAAAGCGTATGAAGAGGCACTTAAAATTAATAATGATGTCGATACCAAGTTCAATTTGGAACTCTTGAAAAAGAAAAAAGAGGAAGAGAAAAAGCAAAAGAACAAAGACAACAAAGACAACAAAGATAAAAAAAACAATAAGAACGATAAAAATAATCAAGATAAA
>Ga0256843_1000041_pt1 | contig 105200 bp, 77 predicted proteins | sample AlvinellametaG_FD_191572 | JGI IMG/M metagenome (GOLD analysis project Ga0256843, IMG submission 191572) | Pompeii worm associated microbial communities from hydrothermal vent at the East Pacific Rise, Pacific Ocean - Alvinella | ecosystem: Host-associated > Annelida > Integument > Unclassified... | reverse complement strand
GGCGATGCTTTTAATGCCACTTATATATTGGAGAGTGTCATCAAAAATTTTAAACAGTTTCCTGATGTCATACAAGAAACACAAGATTTGCTACGGCAAATTAAGGCCCAAGAAGCTACAAAAAATGAAGATGCCGGTAATTAAGCTCTTGTATATATCAAATAATATTGAAAACAAACATTAAAATAATTATAGTAAAATAATGAAAAAGCTCATTTTTATATATCTGATAACCGGAATCCTATCAGCCTGGGGGCAACAAGTAAAAGACAGTGTTAAAACGGAAGTGATTGAAGTCACCCGATCGTTTGAGCCCAAGGTGCAAGATGCCTACAAACTGGATGTCAATCCTGACCTTGACACCACACCGGAAGCTAAAATTCCCGTCACCTATCAAATTCAATCGGTGCCGGTCGCTTCTACTTTTCAACCCGAAAAGGGTAAAATGGCCGGTTTTAATCCCGGTAATATGTTACAAGACATTTACACAAGTTATGTCTCGGGTAGCATTGGTAATTACACCCAAGTCAAAGCCGACGCTTATGTCTATTATGCGGTATCGGATCAGCTCAATTCGGCTTTGCGCCTCTCTCATTATTCATCACAAGGCGGTCAATCGGGAGATTATACTTACAATCCCTTTTATCACACCGCCATTGATGCCATATTTGATTATAAAACCGGACAAAACACTTGGCAATTTGATTTGGGCTATGACGGGCATATCAATCATTTAAATACCGACCCCGACATAATATTTATCAATGCCCCCGCCGTGAAAACAACGACTAATAAGCATAATAATTTTCATTTGGATGTCAACGGCCAGTTTAAAGATATTTTGTTTAAGAATGTGCGCCTGTCCTACAATAATTTGTGGGATGTCTTTGATAATAGCGAGCACACATTACAACTAAAAACCAATTTGGTGATTCCCATCAGCTCTGTAGATTTAAAATTAGGAATTCAAACCGATTTGGTCAACGGCACCTCCGGCAAAGCGGACTATCTCGAAACACCAGTTGATTTTGACCTAAACTACCAAAATACCGATATAGGTTTGCTTCCGGCCGTGCAAATAGAAAACGACAAGTTGGTAGCCCATCTCGGCGCTAAATTATTTTATCAAAACCATCCGGCCTATAACAAAATACAGTTTATCCCCGATGTCAATGTCAGTATGAATTTAATCTATGAAAAACTGTCGATATTTGCCGGCGTTACCGGCGATTTAAAACAACAATCCCAAACCGGCTTGTATGCCCGCAATCCCTATCTAAATTTAGCTCAAAACCTCATGCCAACCCTAACCCCTTATAATATTTTCGGCGGCTTTAACGGGGCATTTTCCAGCGCCTTTTCTTACGAAGTCAAAATGGGCGTTAAAAAAATATACAATTATGCCTTTTACCATTATAATATGACACAGCCGCCGGTCGTAGCTTACAGTATCGTTTATGACGACATGACACAATCGTATTTTAAAACCGATTTTAATATCGGTATCGGTAAAAAATTAGACTTAAAATTAGGCTTGACTTATATGCAAAATAACACCGACCATCTTAAAAAACCGTTATTTATCCCTGATTTTGATTTTAAAACCATTTTTATTTTCAAGCCCAATAACAAACTTAATTTTAATATGACCTTAAACAGTGTGGGCAAACGTAATTATGTTTTAAGCGGCGACAAAAGTTTAAAAGCCTACACCGATTTGAATATAGGTGTCCGGTATAACATCAATAAAGAATTTACCGCATTTATCGATGCTTATAATGTCTTAAACCAGGAGTATGAAATCTACTATTTATATCCGGTGCAAACGCTGCAATTGATGGGTGGTGTGGCTTACCGGTTTGACATTGTCCCTAAAAATTAGTATATTAGCTACATAAACATTTAAAACCTACCACTATGAAAAAAAATGTTGGAAATATGGATAAATTAATCCGGCTGATTATTGCCGTAGTTATCTTTTTATTGGTTTATACCGGAAAAATCACTGACAATACCACGCAATATGTCTTACTGATTATTGCCTTGATAGCCGCCATTACTTCTTTGATTAATTATTGTCCGGTCTATAGTATTTTTGGCATAGACACTACCAAAAAGAATTAACAAAAGAAATAATTAATTTACAAACCATTTTTTTATATCAGGATAATTTAATGTTCCGGTATATGAATGTTGTAAGCTATTATGAAAAACCGTAGCCAATGAAAGTGATAAATTCTAGGAATATGAACTTAAATATGCTGATTAGGAAGTTCTTGATATTGATACTAAGCCTCTTTCTCCTTTCTGGATGTAGAACAAATAAAAATACTGTTAATTTTTCGAATGTAAAAAAAGGAGAGCAACTTGACAAAGCAAACGAGATTACGGTTGAACAATTTTTACAGATTTGGATAAATAATTCATACCCCGTTAAGATTGATTTAAATTGCCATGAACTTTATAAGGATGAAAGGTATACTTACTTTGGAAAAAATGATTTAAAGTTATTAAGCCTTGAATCTCATTTATTTAAAGTAAGAAATGACTCATTGAATCTGCAACTTGGAAATTACAACAAAATTGACGGACAAATAATTCGACAAGAATTTTGGGAAAAGATAGTTCCGAAAGAAGATGTGGATACATGGAAAAATGCAGAATGCATGAGCAGTTCTTCAAGACCAACTTACACATATGAATTGAAAGACCATAAAATTAGAATCGAACTTCATTGGAGGATTAAGTGTGATGGTCGAAAAATTTTTGAGAAAGATTACAGTGGCTATTATGACTTGAAAACAATGAAAATAGAAAAATAACTACAGGCAACAACAAATATACGGCATTTGGCAAGTAGTGCTAAAAATGAAGATATTAGCAATAAATAAAATTAGTCCTAACTTGAAAACGAAATGTTTTAAATTACCAAACGCCTCATATTCAAATCGTTAAATGTTATTAAGTAATAGAACCGGATACCTTAAAACATTATTTGCCATAATAAAATTCACCTTCCAACTGACAATTTCTCTGTTTACAAAAACAGAAAAATCCGTTACTTAATTGCAACGGATTTTTTAATTTCTACAAAAACCGGATATTTATTTTTTTACAAGACCAATCATTCTCTTAAAAAATGCAATGTCTCTATCCGGCTCACCATATCTGTAACCTGATATTTTTCCCAAAACTTTTTTACCATCCGGTGACACCGCTACAAAAGTCGGCACGCCACCCTTGTGATAGAGACCGGCCAATTTATAATTTTGAGCTCTTTGCTCTTTTGACATGGGCTTGCGTCTGGGAAAGTCCACCATTACCAAAACTACTTTACCGGCCAAATCAATAAATTCCTCATTATGAAATAAATCTCTGTGCATGGCTTTACAAGGCGGACACCAATCCGATCCGGTAAACAACATGATGATGGGTTTGTGTTCTTTTTGGGCAATAGTTTTTGCTTGTTCAAAATCTGTCAACCAATTCAAATCCGTATGCGTTTCCTGAGCCGGCAATAGTGACCAAGTTAAAAATAAAGTTAAAAGAAATAATTTTTTCATAAATTAATGTTTTAAAAGTTGATAGTGATTTTTCAAAAATAATGCCAAAAATAACCATAAAACACAAACATTATACAATATACCTACAAATTTCTTGTAAACATTTATTTTTTTTGTAATTTAGACCAATAAATTAACTAAAAAAGTCTTATTATGAGAAAAATTACGCTTTGGCTTGTTGTTTTAATAACAGGTTTATTGTCTCAAATGAATGCCCAAGTGCAAACATTTGAAAATACAGCGGTCGGAGACATTCCCACCGGTTGGGTCAAATACCAAACCGGAAGTGATGATCCCGGCTTTGTAGTTGGAGATGTTACCGGATATGCCCATGACGGCACCCACTACCTTGTACATGAGGGTGTTGATATAGCCGCCGAATCTACCTCATGGGTGGTAAGTGAAGCCTTTCATTTAGGTGTTGATTACGAATTAAAATTTTACTGGCGTGGTCGTTGGACCAGTGCTTATAATTTTACCGGTGTGTATATTTCAACCGCATCAAACGATCCGGTTGCCAATCCCGGTGATTTTACTCTTTTAAAAGAACTATCTCCCACCAATTACCCCGACACTTGGTTACAATGGAATGAAGAGCAATATGACATGCGCCCTTATAATAACCAAACCGTGTATATTGCCTTTAAATACGTTGGTGATCATTCACATGATTTTTTTATAGATGATGTCGGCATCGGACCTATTCCCTATTGTGAAGCACCGGATGATTTATCTGTCACCGACAGAACTCAAACTTCAATTACATTAAACTGGAATAACGCTTTAGGTGTTGAAAATTATGATATTATATGGGGGACTCCCGGATTTGACCCCAATACAAGTGGTGCAACACCGGTTACAGTATATAATTCAAACACTTATGAAGTTACAGGTTTAACCAGTGATACCACTTATGATTTTTATGTCAGAAGTGCATGTTCAAGTTTTAATCAAAGTGCTTGGGTAGGTCCTGTAACCAGCATGACCAAAGGCACTCCTCCTGCCAATGACGAATGTGACAATGCCATTTCAATCACCGTTAACAATGGTGCAAATTGTAGTTATACCACTCATGGCACCACACTCAATGCCACTGCGTCACCACAAGACAGCAACATTGCCGGAACGCCAAATGATGACGTTTGGTTTACCTTTGTTGCCACACAAGATGCGCATGTCATCTCTCTGTTAAATATCACAGCTGTTTTAGGCTCATCAACTTCTATGGCTATGGCGGTATATGATGGCAGTAACGGTTGCAATAATCTAAGTTTAATCAATGATGTCGACGGAAATTCTTTGTCTGCTAACAATTTGATTCCGGGAAACACATACTATCTTAGAGTCTATAGTTCTAATAATTCAGCAACTGATGCACAAGAATTTGATATATGTATAGCTGTTCCTCCGGCAAATGATGAATGTGCCAACGCCATTGACTTAACGGTTTATGATGCTTTTGCTTCCGGAGGTCATGAAGTCAACGGCGACACTACTTTTGCCTCTGATAGCAACATGCACCCTACATGTGATGATTTTGGCACCAATTTAGATTTATGGTATACTTTTACCTTACCTGCCGGAGAAGATAGTGTGATGGTACTTACCGGTGGTCAAGAAGGTAGTCGTATTGAAGCAGCTTTATATGATAGTTGCGGCGGTATAGAATTGGATTGCCAAGGACAAAGTGGTAGTAAAATTTTTACAGGTTTAACAGGAGGACAAACCTATACGCTACAAGTATGGCATGACGATTTTAATGCCGGTCCATTTACAATTGCCTTGGAAAAATTACCTCCGCCCCCTACCAATGATGATTGTGCCAATGCCATTAATCTCACAGTTTATGACAGCGGAGCCTCCGCAGGACACGAAGTGCCTGCTTCTACTACTTCGGCATCAGATAGTAACATGCACCCATCTTGTGATGATGTAGGCACCAACCTCGATTTATGGTATACCTTTACCGTACCTGCCGGAGAAAACGGCGTTTTGGTTAAAACCGGCGGTCCTGACGGCAGCAGAATCGAAGCCGCAATTTATGATAGCTGTGGTGGAACGGAAATCGACTGTCAAGGACAAAGCGACAGTAAAATTTTTACCGGGTTAACCGCAGGACAAACATATACATTACAAGTATGGCATGATGACGCTAATGCCGGAAGTTTTAATATTGCTATTGAAAAATTGCCACCACCACCGTCCAACGACACTTGTGACAATGCTATGGCATTAACCGTTACTAATTCTTGCGGTCCTGTTGTTGTCAGTAATTTTAACGCAACCGATTCGGGTGTACCCGATCCGGGCTGTGCCAACTACTCCGGTGGTGACCTTTGGTTCAGCGCCACCATACCTTCCAGTGGCAACTTAACTATTGAAACAACTCGTGTAAGCGGTGGCATAACCGATACCGGCATGGCCGTTTATAGTGGCGATTGTAGCGCCCTTTCATTGATTGAATGCGATGATGACGGCAGTTCCGACGGTTTCTTTTCCATGGTTGAATTAACCGGTAGAACTCCCGGAGAAACTATTTATATCCGTGTATGGGAATATGGTAATAACAATTTTGGAGAATTTGGTGTTTGTGTTCATGACAGCTCGGTTTCTTTGGAAGAAAACCAAATTGACGGTTTAAAAATTTACCCTAATCCGGCTAGCAACATACTAAATATTGAGGCAACCAAAACCGTTCAATCAATAAGTATATATAACATTGGCGGCCAAGAAGTTTTATATCTTGAGCCCAATAGTAACCATAAGCAAATTGATATTAGCCACCTGACAAATGGTATGTATTATATCAAACTGCAGGTCAACGGTCAATTGACAGCTTATAAATTGATAAAAAAATAATTTAACATCATAATAATAAACATAAAAAACCGTCCAAATTGGGCGGTTTTTTTATTTAGATTATATTTTGGTGTGAACAATAATTTATAAACGTATTTTTAATAATTAATGATGCGGAATACTATGTCAAATCTCAAAAGACTTAAAAATACGGGCACTGGAACGTCCCGGTGCCTTAACTTCTATATCTAAAAAATAACCAAACGGGGTTTGCGTTGCCTTATAATCGGAATTTTGCAAACGTTGTTCTACCGCATCAAACAAATCTTTTGTCACGTGCGGATTGGCTTTACTATTAGACAAATGAGCAAACGAATGTAAAATAATATGCTTGGTTTCATTTTTTTTAGCCGCCCATTTTAGACTCTTAACCAATTTGGTTTCAAAATATTTCGAATTTGCTTCATCTTCCTTTTCCATTTGTATAAAACCTACCAAAACATTATCATAAGTTTTCGCCTCGGTAAAATCCGGAAAATCAAGTAAGGTTTTGATTTGTGGTTTATAAGCAAACCGGTCACAATAAATCATTAACAGTTTCATGTTTGTATATTTTTATTAATTTGAATTTGCTATACCAAATTGACATATATTTTAGTTTGTTTGTTCTTAGTTAATAAGATTTTTCTCCACATATGCAGAATTATAAATGATAATTAATACCGGTCATCTGCACCTGCTCCTTTTTCCTTAACACTTTCAACTTTAATCTTTTAATTCTTTTAACCACCGAAGGCACCCAAGAAACACCTAAGGTATCACTCAATCGTCAGCACTCGACCCTTTTTCCTTAATACTTTCAACTTTAATCTTTAAAGCCATAAACCACCTAAAACACCCAAGAAACACCTAAGGCATCACTCAGTCGTCTGCACTCATCCCTTTTTCCTTAGCACTTTTAACTTAATACTAAAATTCACACCTCCCAATCCTCATAAAATTCTTTTAGAAAATCTTCCATAAACCGATGTCTTTTTTCTGCCAATTCTCTCCCTGTATTCGTGTTCATCATATCTTTGAGTTTGAGCAATTTTTCGTAAAAATGATTAATTGTCGAAGTATCACCTTTTTTATATTCTTCTTTGCTCATGTTCAGATTAACTTTTAAATCCGGATTATATATGGGATTGTTTTTATGACCTCCATAGACAAAGGCACGTGCAATACCAATGGCGCCAATGGCATCAAGTCGGTCGGCGTCTTGAATAATTTCCAGTTCCTTACTCGTAAATTTTTGGCCTTCAAACGAATTCTTAAACGAAATATTTTCAATAATCTTGACAATATGCTCAATTGTGCCCTCATCAACCTGCTGGGTTTCTAAAAACTCCCGTGCTATTTTGGGTCCAATAGTTTCATCGCCATTGTAAAATTTGGCATCGGCAATATCGTGTAATAAAGCCCCCAATCGGATAACAAATAAATCGCCACCTTCTTTCTCGGCAATTTTTTCAGACAATTTCAACACACGCAAAATATGCCAAAAATCATGTCCCGCTTCGGCATCTTCAAGGGTTTTTTTGACAAAATTTCTCGTATTTTGCAAAACCGGTTTTTGTTTTGTTGTATCCATATTTCAAAAATACACAAATTAAATGAATGTTGCTTGAAATTATCTATTCAAAAATGTGTAATTTTAAATGCTCAAAATTCAAGATGAATGAAAATCAACCACAAACTCGAACAACTAAAAAAACAATTGCAAGGCGAACTGTTTTACGACGACTTGCACCGTCATATTTATGCTACGGACGCATCGGTTTACCGTATGTTGCCCGAAGCGGTGGCTTACCCGAAAATCGAAAACGATATTAAATTGTTGATTGATTATGCCACCCGTAACAAAACCCATTTAATCCCCCGAACCGCCGGCACTTCTTTAGCCGGACAAGTGGTAGGTAAAGGCATCATAGTCGATGTTTCCAAATACTTTACACAAATATTAGAGTTTAACGAACAAGAACAATGGGTGCGGGTGCAACCCGGTGTTATCCGCGATGACCTCAACCGGTTTTTAGCGCCTTACGGTTTGTGGTTTGCCCCTAATACTTCCACTTCGAGCCGTTGTATGATTGGCGGTATGAGCGGTAACAATTCCAGTGGCTCCACTTCAATAAAATATGGCGTTACCCGTGATAAAATTCTGGAAATCAAAGGTTTTTTGAGCAACGGCGACCAAATTGCTTTCGGCGAAATAGATAAAGCGACTTTCAACAAAAAACTCTTGCAAAACGACATGGAAGGAAAGATATACCGTCATTTGCGAGATACCTTTATCGACAAAGAAATTCAAAAAGAAATTTTAGAAAACATGCCTTATCCCGAAATACACCGGCGTAACAACGGATATGCCTTGGATAACTTGATAGACAACGAAGTTTTCGGAGTATCCGACAAAAAATTCAATTTCGGTAAAGTCATTGCCGGTTCGGAAGGCACTTTGATGTTTATGACCGAACTCAAAATAAAACTCGACAAAATACAACCGCCCGAACGCCTAATGGTAGCCGCGCATTTTCGTAGCATTGACGAAAGTATGCACGCCGTAGCACCGGCTATGCAACACGATTTGTATCAATGTGAATTGATGGACGACATTATTTTGGAACAAACCAAAAAAAGTCCGAAATACAAATCATATCGCGACTTTATTGTCGGCGAACCCAAAGCAATTTTGATGCTGGAACTACGAGGAAAGGATAAAAACAAACTTAAAGAACAAGCCCAAAACTTAATAGAAGACTTACAAACAAAAAATTTAGGTTATGCTTATCCGCTGTTGCCCGGCAATGAAGCCGCCAAAGCCGAAGAATTGCGAAAAGCCGGATTGGGATTATTAGGCAACTTACCCGGCGACGACAAAGCCGTAGCAGGCATAGAAGATACCGCCGTGCGAATTGAGGATTTACCACCCTATATTGCCGATTTTTCAAAAATAATGAAAGAAAAAGGCAAAACGCCGGTATATTTTGCACATGCCGGTGCCGGTGAAATCCATTTGCGACCTATATTAAATCTAAAAAAATCGGTTGATGTGCGTATTTATCGCGAATTGGTCAGCGAAGTGGCTGATTTGGTGCACCGGTATAAAGGTTCGCTAAGCGGTGAACACGGCAGCGGTATTGTGCGGGCGGAATTTATTCCGGTTATTGTCGGTCAAAAAAATTACGAGTTGATGAAAGACTTAAAAACCTTGTTTGACCCGCAAAATATTTTTAACCCGCATAAAATAGTTGATCCGTATCCGATGGATAAAAACTTGCGTTACGAACCGGACAGAAAAGAGCCGGAAATACCGACTGTTTTTGACTTTATGGTAGAAGGTGGCATATTACGTGCTGCCGAAAAATGTAACGGTTCCGGTGATTGCCGCAAACCGCCCGAAGCCGGTGGTGTCATGTGCCCCAGCTATCAAGCAACCCGCGATGAAAAAAACACCACCCGTGCCCGTGCCAATGCCTTACGAGAATTTTTAACAAATTCCGAAAAAGCCAATAAATTTGACTACGATGAACTTTATGAAACTTTAAGCTTGTGTCTTTCTTGCAAAGCCTGTAAAAGCGAATGCCCGTCCACCGTGGATATGGCCATGATGAAAACCGAATTTTTGTATTGGTATCAAAAAGCCAATGGTTTTAGCCTCCGCAATAAAATGTTTGCTAATAGCGGAAAAATCAATGCTGTTTTTAGTAAAATTCCTTCGGTTTATAACTTTTTTATCCGTCAAAATTGGTTTGCCGGTTTGTTTAAAAAGATTTCGGGAATTGCCCGGCAACGCTCATTACCCGCTTTGGAAAAAGAAAATTTATACCGGTGGATAAACAAACAACCCGGGGTATTAAAATCCAAACAAAAAATCAAGCAAAAGGTTTATGTATTTGTGGACGAATTTACCGCTTATATGGACACACAAGCCGGCAAAGACGTCCTCAAAGTATTGACAACTCTGGGTTACGAAGTAAAAGTGCTAAAATCCGCCGAAAGCGGACGGGCCTATATCTCCAAAGGTTTTTTGGAACAAGCACAAAAATTGGCTTATAAAAACGTGCAATTATACGAGGGACTTATCAACGAAAACACTCCGTTGATAGGAATTGAACCTTCGGCTATTTTGATGTTTAGAGACGAATATTTGCGGCTTATCAAAGATGAAAACTTGAAAAAATCAGCAGAAAAAATAGCAAAAAACACTTATCTGTTTGAGGAATTTATCAAACGCGAATACGAAGCCGGAAATATCTCCGATAGTGATTTTACCGAAGCGTCTCAAAAAATTACCTTGCATGTGCACTGTCATCAAAAAGCTTTGGGTAATCAAGAGGACAGCGCTTTTGTATTGTCTATACCCAAAAACTATGAAGTGGAATTATTAGATGCCGGTTGTTGCGGTATGGCGGGTAGTTTCGGTTACGAAAAAGAACATTATGATTTGAGCATGAAAATAGGCGAATTGCGTCTCTTCCCGGCATTGCGTAAAACGGACAAAACCACACAAATAGCCGCTTCGGGCACGAGTTGTCGCCACCAAATCCACGATGGGGTGCACAAGCATAGCGAACACCCGGCGAGTATTCTATGTAGGGCTTTAAAGTAATTAGGGTTTAATGTCTTCCACCACACTAAACTCCAATACAGCCAAAGGCTTAGTGGTCATGATACACACACGATTATAAACTCTGTTTATTTTATTTGAAAAAGCTTCAACCGATTCATCCGGTGTAACTGCCCCATATACACTCACACCTATCCAATCGATATAATCATCGCCCGGATAATAATTTTCAAAATCATTCCAAGCGTCTTCGGGTTGTCCACCGGCATCGAGATGAAAAAACCAAGTGATATTGTCGGCACCTGCTTGTCGCGATAAATCGATAATATGTCGGTAAGCGTCTACAAAACGTTCGGGGCCGTCCGGTTTATTCGGATCGCCGTAAGCGGTAGTCGTGCCGCCCCCGTTATGCACACCGTTCCACGGAAACCATTCGCCGTTTACTTCGGTGCCAAACTCTACCAACAACGGATAGCCTACTTGTGCCGCTTCGGTAAACCATTGTAACAAATCGTTGTCAAATTGTCCGTCAATAATATTTTGCATGCTGTAATTAGGGTCGGCAACACCTTCTTCCAATTCCGTTCGTGCCATCATCCGGATAAAAGGCACACGTCCGGATTGGTGTATAGTTTGAACGGCAGCTCCCGGAAATGAAATCTGTTGATACCAATTATCAGAAAAATAAGCCCAAGCAATGGGTTTTCCGGCTAAAGATTCAAAATCATGTATGCGTTGTGCGGTTACATTGTCTTCGGGGCCGTCAAAATCGGGAAAAGCACCAAAATAAATATGCCCTGTTTCGGGTATAAGTTTTTGATTATCAAATTGCAAGCCTGAAATAAATAACCGGTTTTCAACACCTTCTCTAAAAGCATTTAAAGCGTCCGGCGACGAATTAATACGTAAATCACTAATGGTGCCATCGGCATTCTCCCATTTTTCTTGCCACCAAGCTATCGCTTTAATACGCGGAAAATCTCTATTTATAATGGTTTGAAAGCTGTCTTTAATCCATTGCGCCTTTAAATTGTAGTTTGACACCGGCTCTTTAGGCGTCTCCTTTTTGCAACCTGAAATTAAAAACAGCCATAAAATAAAAATGGAATAGCGCATACATTTATTTTTTGGATTCCATATCCTGATTTTCTTTTGTCCAAAATTGATAAGGATTTATTTTGCCTTTGTGGTAATGATAATCATATTTCGGATTTTTTATAGCTTCGTAGATACGGCGTTGCACCTCACTACGAATATTTAGTTTGTATAACAAGCGGTTGGTCATAGTAGGAAAAGTTCTGTTAGACAAGAAAATGTAAACAATTTGCTCTTCCGGATCTGCCCAAACCATAGTGCCGGTAAATCCCTGATGTCCAAAACTTTTTGGGGATATTTCTTCAAATGTCGGTCCGGGTTGTCCCTTAAACTGCGGTTTGTCCCAACCCAATCCGCGGCGCACACTATCACGGGCAAAATACCGTTTGTTAAAAACCATCTCTGTAGTATCGGATATGTAACGTTTGCCGCCGTAATAGCCTTTGTTTAAGTGCATTTGCATCAGTTTTGCCAAATCATTGGCACTACCAAATAAACCGGCATTACCTGATACACCGTTGAGTTGAGCAGCTCCCATATCATGCACATAGCCTCGCAAAACTTGATGCCGGAAATAGGTGTCATTTTCAGTAGGTGCAATACGATCGGCCGGAAATTTTCTCAATGGATTGTAAGTAACGGTGGTAGCACCGATGGGCTTGTAAAATAACGAATCGAGCAACTGATCCATACCATTGCCGGTTTTATCTTCAATGTATTTTTTAAACAAATAAAAAGGCAATCCACTGTAAACATATTTTCGTTCCTCGTATTGCGGCACTTTGGCAATAGTATCCCAAATATGTTCTAAAAAACTATGTTTCATATATAAGTTCCGTGCTACTTTAATATCATAAAGTTTGGAAGGTGAGGTATGATAATATTTTCGTAAAGGCTTTTTGGTTTTAGGATCAATGGTTTCCAAATAAAAAGGAATCCACGACTTGATTTTGGCAAAATGCGACAAAGCCTCTTTGACCGTAATAGTATCTTTGTTACTACCTTTGAGTAAAGGCATTAAATCGCCTAAACGGTCGTCCAATTGGTAATATCCCAAATCGTAGGCTTTCATCATCAGAGTGGTAGCCGCCAACACTTTGGTTACTGAAGCCAAATCGTATAAATCGCTAACTTTAACAGCTCGTTTTTTATCATAAGTTTGATAGCCGTAAGCTTTTTCAAAAATAACCTTACCGTTACGAGCTGCTAAAACCACCCCACCCGGAGCAGCCATAGTATCCATCATAAATTGCATCAATGAGTCTACGCGTTTTAATCGACGGCTATCCATTCCCACTTCCTCGGGTAAGCCGTAAGACAAACGGCTGACCGGTTTGGTAATTATACCTGTATGCACCGGATATTTTTTACTTATACTAACCGGCAACTTGCCTATAAAAGGTAGCGCACCAAAAATCATTTGCGGCGATAGTTCTTGCGGATACCAATCGTTTTGGTAAGAAACTACAATAGCTTTTACGGGAATGTTGTCTGCCATGTCTATCAAACTATACGGTGAGGTAAATACATCTAAAACCGTAGGCTTATAAGTTGCTATTTTATTTAAAATCAAACGCTCGTTTGTTGAAAATTTATAAGATTTCCAAGGCGTTGCCGACGATTTATGAAATCCGACTATGATCAAATCATAATTTCTTAATCGAGATGACACCTCTGAAGTATCTTTAACCGTCACTTTATCTACTATTGCATATTTATTTAAATATTTATGAAAAGTTTCTCCGTTATCATCTCCCAAAGGCACATACGCAATCTTTTGAGTAACGTCTTTAAGCGGCAAAATATTATCTTCATTTTTAACCAATGTAATGGCATTTTCAAAGGCTATTTGATTCAATAAAGAATCTTTGACAGTGGGTAAATATTGCTTTGTAGTGCGAGGCTGCCAATGCTGCAAACCCGCCCAATACTTGGCCATTAATATTTTCTTAACGGAAGCCGCCAGACGCGATTCGGAAATCAGTCCCGACTGATAAGCACTCTTAATTGCATTAACAGCTTTTTTAATTTCAACCGTGCCCAACAAAATATCATTGCCCGCCAAAAAAGCAGACAAATCAGCTACACCCGAAGGTGCATAGTCGGCTACTCCTTTCATATTCATGGCATCGGTAATTACCAAGCCTTCAAAACCCAATCTTTTTTTGAGCAAATCATCTACAACTTTGGGTGATAAAGTGGTAGGAATACCCATATATTCTATAGAAGGTATATTTAAATGAGCCACCATTACGCCTGTCAATCCCTTTGGAATCAATTTTTTATAAGGATATAATTCCACATCCCAAATTCTTTCGTAAGAAAAATTAACCGACGGCAAGGTTTTATGACTGTCTTGACTGGTATCGCCATGTCCCGGAAAGTGTTTGGCTGTTGTCAAAATACCTTCGTCTTGCAAAGCGCGCATCATCATATTGGCTTTTTTAGCAACATTTTCTTTATCTTCGCCAAAAGAGCGGTTGCCGATAATGGGGTTATCCGGATTGGTATTGATATCAACAACAGGCGAAAAATTCATTTGAAAACCAACATTGGCAGTTTGACGGCCGATTTGACGACCTATTTGATAAATAATACTGTCATTTTGTATTGCTCCAAGTGTCATATTCCAAGGAAACTTCGGCGTAGAATCTAAGCGCATGGCCAAACCCCATTCTGCATCTATGGCCGTTATAACCGGATATTTGGCATGAAGCTGTATATAGTTGTTTATAACTTGCTCATCGGAAGGATTTCCTTTTAAAAAAAAGAAATTGCCAATATGGAGACTGTCCAATAGATATTTAATTTTTGTTTTATTTTCGGAAGTATTATCCGAATCAATATAAGGCATAAACAATTGACCGATACGTTCCTCCAATGTCATTTGATTGTATAAAGAATCCACCCATTTGAGTTGTTGTCTGTTTTTATATAAAGGATGCGGCTGTTGCGCTGATAATTTAAAAAACAAAAATAGACAGCCTATTAAAAAATAGCTTCTTTTCATGAGAAAAATAATTTTATAATAATTTCAAATTTACAAATAAATAATGAAATATTTAATAACCACCGGCCTTGTTTTACGAAGTTAAATCAATTAAAAAATCGGAGATTAATTGTGACAAAAAGTTATTAAAAATGCCAAATTGTCGCTTGTTTTTGTTAAATTGTCAATAATTGAGAATTGGTGCTAATTTTGTAGCCATTCAATTGAAACTAAAAAATAAAAAACTATGATTTTAACAAAAAAACACTTGAATATTTTAGAAAAAGTATTCGACCACAAAATGAACAGTATAGATGCCTTGGAAGTTTTAAATGACGACCAAGATTTTTTATATTATGTGCAATTGGAACAAATGGGGTTGCTGCGTGAAGATGCAGATCATTTTTATTTGACTTATCCCGGAATGATGTTAATGGAAGCCTACCGGATGGCACAATATGACGGCACTATGCCAGACTTCTCTCAATATGACGACGATTTTAAAATAGTAGGAAGCCGCATTATCAATATGCTTTATACTGCCGAAATGGCCAAAGGAAAAGTCAATGAAATCATCCGTCCCAAGTTAGAAAAGCGCGGCATGGTTGTCAATGGCATGCTAAGCGAATTTGGCAAAAAAGTTTTGGAAGTTTACGAGGAAGTAGAGCCTTACTTTTATGTGAACAAACCGCTTCAAGAATTTTTGAAAAAAACGTTGGTAGGGCCAGCACCTAAACGCGAGTTGCTCGATGCCGATAAATTTCAAATTCTAGAAAGCGAAGCCTTAAGGCTGTTATCATTTTCTGCACCGGACGGCAATTATTATAACTTAAGCGGTGTGGGACAACAAATAAGAGCTTCCTTATTAAAAGGCGCTTTTTTCAAACCCATTACACAAGCTTATTTTGAAGCCTTATTCCAATTGACTGCCGGAGAAGACATCTCTGACGAACAATTAAAACAAGATTTAATAGCGCAAGCTGTTATTGATACCGATGGTAACATTTTACCGGCCGGAGAACATTTACTGCGAGCCGGAGATTTATACTTCCACGGTTTTTATGACGAAGCCATGAGTATTGATATTGACGAGGTGGAATATGGTATTTTGGCCACCATTAAAGATATCAATGATAAAATGGCTCAAAATCCGGAAGAATTAGCAACTAAAGAGCAAATAAAAAGTGAATTTATCGATAAAAAATTCAAAGAGGCTCAAGAGTTAAAAGAAAAATGGGGACGTCGCTTAAAAGAATTGCCTCAAATCAAACAAAAATATATAACTGAGCTTGAAAATGCCAAAACTGCCGAAGAATGGTTTAACAAAGTTTATGATTTTGATGCCGCTTTATTCGGTTTACACGGCTTTCATTTAATTGAACCGGAAATTAAAGACGACAAAATGTATTATAAACTGACCCAAGATGGTATGGAAGTTTATAACATACTTAAAGATCATCCGCGAGAAATACCGGCCGAAGCCGTTAAAGCAATCACTATAGGACGTCATCTGTTTTTTGCTCCCGACGGCCGTTGGGTAGAAAAAGCACAAAAAGCCAAAACCATAGAAACCGCACCGACACCAACCGGTCGTTTCTTTGCTCGCTTGGCTTACAGCAACAAAACACCTAACTTGACCAAATACGGATTGGAAGTCATGCAACCGCTACCTTATACTACCGGCATATATCTTAATGATTTGATGACTTATTTAAAAGATTACTCCAAGGAAGAAGTTATTCAGTTATTAGAAAAATTAGATGCCCGTGGTATGGTAAATATGTTCCCTAATGACATGATTATGTTAACCGAAGCCGGCCGTAAAGTCAAACATGCTACTTTGGGTATTTCCGGTGATATTAAATATCCGGTAACCCCTCATATTATAGATGTTCTGCGCGCCTTATTAGAAGTAGGCAGTTTGTATGTCAAAGAAAGAAAAGTGCGTATATTACCGGATAACTGGAAAAAAGCCTTAAAATTGCTAAAAATGGATATGGAAACTTTTGAACAAACCTTGACCGTATTACGACGTGCCGGTTATATCGGCAAGGATTCTGTAAACGAAAACGGTTTGTTACTTATAGAAGCTGCCGAAATGTTAGAAGGTGGTGAATATGAATGGACTGAAATTGATTTCTAAATCAATCTACAAAATACACCTGAAAAAAACAAGGCTGCCCGCAATCGGGCAGCCTTGTTTTTTTGGGATTTCTATTAAGTAAGTTAATCTTGAATAACCCATTCGCCACTGTCTAACATAGGACGGGCTTTTTTGTATTTGATTTGTTTCTTTTGACCGTTATTCACATTCATAATAGTTACTATTTCATTACGACCGTAAGTCTTACCCTTGCGAATAGGCGCTGTAATCTCCTGACGCTGTCCGCCTTGCATGGCTTGGCGGTTGTTTGCAGCCATTTCTTCCAAAGAAGGAATATTGTCGGCACGACTTTCTTTTAGTTTTTTATTGGCACGTTTGGGGGCTTGACGTGCTTCACGAACTTGGTTGGGATCTTGGGTAGGCAAATCACCTTTAAACAGGAATGACAAAACCTCTTTATTGACCTTATCCAACATATTTCTAAACAATTCGAAGGCTTCAAATTTGTAAATCAATACCGGATCTTTTTGTTCGTAAGAAGCCATTTGCACCGATGTTTTTAAGCGATCCATTTTATGCAAATGTTCTTTCCAAGCCTCATCTATAATAGCCAAACTGATGTTTTTTTCAAAATCATCAACCAATTTTTTACCTTCAGACTCATAAGCTTCTTTCAGGTCTGTAGTTACTTTAATTTCGCGGGTGCCATCGGTAAAGGGTACAACAATTCTTTTGTAACGGTCGCCTTCATTTTCATAAACTTGTTTAATGACCGGATAAGCTATTTGCGCCGAACGGGCAATCTTTTCTTTGTAATGCTTAGTGGCCGCTTCAAATAATTTATTGATAATTTCCTTGTCCGACAGACTTAAAAATTCGTCTTTGGTAATGGGTGAATTGATGGCAAAAGTTGTGATCAATTCTTTTTCAAAAGTTTCAAAATCTTTAGAGGGCTTGGTTTGTTCGACTATGGTTTCCAATGCCTCATAAATCATATTGGAGATATCCACTTTAAGACGATCACCTTCCAAAGCATGACGACGGCGTTTGTAAACCAATTCTCGTTGGGCATTCATAACATCATCATATTCAAGCAAACGTTTTCTGACGCCGAAATTGTTTTCTTCTACCTTTTTCTGAGCTCTTTCTATGGATTTTGAAATCATAGGGTGTTGAATTACATCGCCCTCTTTCATACCCATACGATCCATAATTTTAGCAATTTTTTCGGAACCGAACAAACGCATCAAATTGTCTTCAAGGGATACATAAAATTGTGAAGAACCGGGATCACCTTGCCGTCCTGCCCGTCCGCGCAACTGTCTGTCTACCCGTCTGGAATCGTGGCGTTCGGTGCCTATAATGGCAAGTCCACCTGCTTTTTTGACTTCCGGATCCAATTTGATATCCGTTCCCCGGCCGGCCATATTGGTGGCTATGGTTACCACGCCGGGTTTACCGGCTTCGGCAACAATTTCTGCTTCACGTTTGTGTTGCTTGGCATTTAAAACGTTATGGGGTATTTTGACATAATGCAACATTTTACTCAACAATTCGGAAGTTTCAACCGAAGTTGTTCCTACCAAAACAGGACGACCTTGGCTGGTCAGTTCTTGTATTTCTTGTATAATGGCATTGTATTTTTCGCGTTTGGTTTTATAAATCTTATCATCTTTGTCAATACGTGCCAAAGGTTTGTTGGTGGGCACTTCGACCACATCCAATTTGTAGATATCCCATAATTCGCCGGCTTCGGTAACGGCTGTTCCGGTCATACCGGCCAATTTACGATACATACGGAAAAAGTTTTGGAGCGTAACCGTGGCGTAGGTTTGTGTGGCATCTTCAATTTTGACATTTTCTTTGGCCTCAATGGCTTGGTGCAAACCGTCGGAATAACGGCGTCCTTCCATAATACGACCGGTTTGTTCGTCAACAATTTTGACTTGGTCGTCCAAGACTACATATTCTACATCTTTTTCAAATAAGGTGTAAGCTTTTAATAATTGATTTAAAGTGTGCAGCCGTTCGCTTTTTGCGGCATATTCTCTAAAAAGCTTATCCTTTTTGGCAGCTTTTTCTATTTCGTCATCGTCGGATTGGTCAATTTTTCCTATTTCTTCACTGATATTGGGTAAGATAAAAAAGTCGGGGGCAGTGTTTTGCGATAAAAATTCAACCCCTTTATCACTGAGTTCTATGGAATTGTTTTTTTCGTCAATAACAAACAATAGTTCTTTATCCACTTCGGGCATCAAAGCATTATTATTTTCCATGTATTTGGCTTCGGTTTTTTGTAATAGTTGCTTAATACCTTCTTCGCTCAAAAATTTGATTAAAGCTTTGTTTTTAGGCAATCCGCGATAGACTCTTAATAAATGAAAACCACCTTCTTTGGTATTACCTTCTTTGATTAATTTTTTGGCCAGTGCCAATTCTTTGAGCAAATTGGATTTTTGTTCTTGGTAAATCCGCTCAATAAAGGGTTTGAGTTCGTTAAACTCGTGCCGGTCACCTTGTTCTACCGGACCGGAAATGATTAGTGGTGTCCGGGCATCGTCAATCAATACCGAATCGACCTCATCGACTATGGCATAATTATGTTCGCGTTGCACCAAATCGTCAATGGTATGTGCCATATTGTCACGTAAATAATCAAACCCGAATTCGTTGTTGGTGCCATAAGTAATGTCGGCTTCGTAAGCCTTACGGCGTTGGGGTGTATTGGGTTGGTGGCGATCGATACAGTCGACACGCAAACCTAAAAATTCGAATATAGGCGCCATCCAAGCAGCATCCCGTTTGGCCAAATAATCGTTGACCGTTACTAAGTGGGCTCCGCGCCCGGGCAAGGCATTGAGATAAAGCGGTAAGGTTGCTACCAAAGTTTTACCTTCACCGGTCATCATTTCGGCAATTTTGCCTTGATGCAATACTATACCACCCATAATTTGCACATCGTAGTGCACCATATCCCATACAACTTCTTTACCTTCGGCGTCCCAACGGTTTTGCCATATGGTTTTTTCATCATTGACGGTTATATAGTTACGTGTTGCCGACAATTCTCTGTCTAACGGTGTTGTGGTTACTTCCAAGGTGTCGTTTTCTTTAAAACGGCGGGCGGTTTCACGCACTACGGCAAAGGCTTCGGGCAAAATATCATTTAATACTTCTTCTTCTTTTTTATAGATATCGTCTTCTATACGATCAATATCGTCATAAATGCGTTCGCGTGCTTCCAAATCGGGTTCTTGCTCGGCTTTTTGTCGCAACTCATCTTGTTGTTGTCGCAAACCGGCGGTTGCATTTTTAATACGCTCTCTAAATTCTACGGTTTTATGTCTTAATTGGTCTAAAGATAATTTTTGCATTTCAGGTCCCAATTGGTTTACCTGATTTACAATGGGCTGCATCGATTTTATATCTTTGCTTTTTTTGTCGCCTAAAAATACTTTAAGCAGTGAATTTACTAACTTCATATCCGGTCTGTTTTGATAATAATATTCTTTTACAAATGTATTTTGTCTTGTAAAAGGCTTGATAAAAATATAAGTTCAAAAATATAAAAAAAAAGCCTCATTTAAGAGACTTTTTTGTATTAATTAACAAAGTTTGTGTTAATATTCATCTTCATTCCAAAGAAAGTCTTCTTCGGTTGGATAATCCGGCCAAATATCTTGAATGGTTTCAAATACTTCTTCATCATCTTCAATTTCTTGAAGGTTTTCAACAACTTCAAGAGGCGCACCGGTTCTGATAGCATAATCTATCAGCTCGTCTTTGGTAGCCGGCCAAGGTGCATCACTTAAATAAGAAGCTAATTCTAATGTCCAATACATAGTGTTTAAATTTTTAAAAGTTGGCAAAAATAATAAAAAATTTATAAATTTTCAATAATTATTTTGGTGTCCAAGGAATTTCCCCGGCTTTCAATTCCATAGACAATTTTCGTGCCAACACAAACAAATAATCAGACAATCTATTTAAATATTTGATTAAATTTTCATCTATAGGCAGTTCTTCGTTTAAGTAGGTTAATTTTCGCTCTGCTCTTCGACAAACGGTTCTGCAAATATGACAGACGGAAACTTGCTCGTGACCACCCGGCAATATAAAATTTGTCATGACAGGCAAAACTTGATCCATCTCATCTATTTTTTGTTCTAGAAAAAGAATATCGGCAGCATCAATAGGCTTGATATCCAAGCGTTTTTTGCCGTTGGGCAGGAGTGCTTTGTCGGGGTCTAAAGCTAAAAACGAGCCCAAGGTAAACAGCCTGTTTTGAATTTGAATCAACTCACCGGCATAGCGGTTATCAATTTTATCTCGCAGCCAACCGATATAGGCGTTAAGTTCGTCCACCGTCCCGTAGGCTTCTATTTTAATATGGTGCTTGGGCACCCGTGTGCCTCCTATTAATAAAGTGGTGCCTTTGTCGCCGGTTTTTGTATAAACTTTCATATACTTGACAATTTAATAGTTATCCGTCTTATAAGCTGTTAATAAGCAACTTATTAAAAAACGATTTAATGTAAACCACTGATAACTTAGCGTCCTCTGTTGGCTTCGCGAATATATTTTTGCAGAGCCATCGTCATGGAAGGTGTTTCCGGTGTTGGCGCCATAATATCAATACGCAAACCTTTTTCTTCGGCCGCTTTTATGGTAGATTTACCATAAACGGCTATACGTGTGTCATTTTGTTTAAAGTCCGGAAAGTTCTTATATAATGATTCAATACCCGACGGACTGTAAAACACCAAAATGTCATAGTAAACATTTTTCAAATCAGACAAATCGCTGATGCATGTCTTAAAAAAAGTTGCTGATTTCCAGTCAATTCCTATTTTATTTAAGGCTTGCGGAATTTCAGGTTTTAATTTGTCTGACGATGGCAATAAAAATTTGCCTTCCGGATTTTTACTGATAATATTAGCCAAGTCGGCAATGGTTTTATTACCGTAAGAGATTTTGCGTTTACGATATACTATATAACGTTGCAAATATAAGGCTATAGCTTCGGACTGGCAATAATAGCGCATGGTATTAGGCACTGTATATCGCATTTCTTCAGCCAACCGAAAAAAATGATCGACGGCATTGCGACTGGTAAAAATAATGGCATTATAGTCGGGCAAAAGAATTTTTTGCTTTCTAATATCGCGTGCTGTAGCGCCTTCTACATGAATAAAAGGTCTGAAATCAATCTTAACTTTTTCATTCTCGGCCAAAGCTATGTAAGGGGAGTTTTCTGATGCCGGTTCGGGTTGTGAAACCAAAATGGTTTTTACCCTTTTCTTTTTTAGGACTGTTTTTTCACTCATAGAATTTGAAAAATTATCCAACCAATTACAACAATAAAAGGTAGAATTTCTGATAGGCAAAGATACAAAATAATTTGATACTTTTTTATGTCTAAATGCTTCCTGATACTGACATACAAATTAAACAAATTAATAAACAACCAAACCGTTGATATAGTTACAATTACATAAAAAAACAATAGGCTGTGAAAAGGTAAAAAGTAAATTAAAAAAGCTAAAAAGTATAAATAAAACACTTGATAATTTTCATAAGCTAATCTGATAAACATTATTTTGTTTAAATATTTATTTTTTTTTATCAAAAAAGTAAAAATTATTTCGATTAACGATTTGATAATTGAATAAACAAAAAATATTTTAAATAAGCCTGATATTAATATTTTAGGTTGAATATTAATGGGGGCCATAAATTGATAATAATGTATCAAGGCCAAAAAAAATATCACAAAAACGGCTAATTTGATTACAAAATGTATCAAATTATAAAAAGAGAACCTCTGCCCTACTTGAGCTTCGTATTCAAATATATAAATATTGGGTGATTTGATATTTAAGCTAAACCTTTTGGGAAATAAACTTTTGGTTATAACCAACAAGAACCCCAAGGTTATAAATAATTCTAAAAACAAATCATTTAAAATATTATGATTAATGGCTCTATAAAACGTTTGTAATAACATATCTGGCATTATAAAATACAAAAATAGAACATTTTAAGTCACAAACAGTATTTTTTAAATGCCATTTATGACCTATTTCTTACCACTTATAAACTCATAATTACCTTTAGTTAAAAAAAAGAAAAATACATTAAGAACTGATGTATATTTGTAGTAGAAATAAGAGAAAAAAAGTTTTTCATATTTCATTGTTTTATTTGTGTTGTTAATTGAGTTAAGCTATTCATTTATTTGAATAGCTTTTCTTTTAAGCAACTGTTTTATTTTTTCCGGATGCTCACCGCTTTCTTCCAATTGCGCCGGTTTTTGTTTGGTTTCGGCTTCATAAATCAATTTTTTATCGCCTATAACAGCTTCTTTTGACTTGATCTGTTCGTTGCCCCGCCAATTAAAACCTTTAAAATATTGCTGTTGTTTGATAAAATCTTTATAAGGATATATGATACCTTCGGGCTTATCATACAAGCGCAACAGACTGACTTGACCATGATCAAATTCTAAATAAATCCGGCTCGATTTGTTTTTTTCAATACCTGTCAAATCGCCATTGTCTTCTCTTAAAAAGTAAATAACTTCGGTATTGCCGTATATATCGATGGTTTTAAGTTTGTTTTTTTCAAATTTTCCCAATAATTTTTTGCCTTTTATTTGATTGTAACCGGCACTGTCTTTTTGTATGATAAATACATCTTTGGGAATAATCAACGAGTCTAAATGTTTTAAGCTGTCATTTTTAATATGTATAACTTTACCGGTGATTTGGCTTTGCCCGCTCCATAACACAGGCTGTTTGATTAATTTCATAATACGCCTGTCTTCGCTACGATAAATGGAATCGGCACGCCCCGAAAAATCTTTTGAAAAAAAACGCACCCGGGGATAACCCCATAATCGCCGGTGCCCTTCTTTTCCGGCCATAATAAATTGTTTGGCGCGCATAAACAAGCTGTCTTTGTTACTGATAGAGACCACCAAAGGTTGTTGACTAACGATAGTAGAGTCTAAATTGACCCAACGCTTGGCCTCGTCGGTAAATATCCATGTTTTGTTGATACTGTCAAAAACCACTACGTTCCGGTTACCGGTAGCATAAGCTTTATTTTGATCGTAATACAAACTGTCGCCTTTTATAGTCGTATGCTTGTGTTTGATAAAGGCGTTTTTAACAAACCATGATATTTTTTTTTGCGAGTCATAATGTCCTTTTTCTGAATAAATATAACTCCGGTCATTATAAATTTTAGTAGGACCGTAAAAATCGGAAATGCCTGTTTCGGTAAAATAGTCCAATTGATAAGAATCCAATTGATAATCAGGATTGTCAATATGCACATTATGAATAAAACGAAAACGTTTTTCGTTCAAAAAATATTTCCCGATTTTACTTTTCAAGGTATTGACACTGTCAACTATGGTGCCACCCGAAGTATAATAAGATTCTTGTTTAAGCCTGTCAAAATACAAGGTGTCGGTTTTAAGTTGCATTTTTGGGTCTTCCAACAATACGTTGTCATAAGCTTCGGCAAAACTTTGATTGCCATCGTATTTGAGATAGCCGGCTTGCATTTGTATGGTATCGCCTTGTTGTAATCGCACATGCCCTACGGCTATGGCAATATTGTCTTTTTTGTCTACTATGGCTTTGTCGCAAAACAACAAAGCGCCGTTATGCTCAATCTTTACATCGCCGGACAGCAATTGCTTGCCGGGATATTTGGCATTGGTCGTGGCATGATCGGCATATAAAATATGTATATAGTCCGGCACACTATCAATGGTTTGCCGTTGCGCCTTTGTTGGTAGTGCCAGAACTATAAAGAAAAAAAACAAGCTACTTTTTATACAAAACTGCATTATCTTCAAACGATTTCAAATTTGTTTTGGGTTTGCCATATAGATAGGTTTCGGACTTACCCGAAAGTTTCATATCTATTTTATTATTCACCTTAATAATTACGCGTGTTTTGTCATAGGCTTTCAAATCAACTTTTTGAATGGTTAATTTTTCCGATTCAAAGGCTGCTTTGTTTTTTATTTTTAAATCCAAATAATTGACATTGCCTTCCCAATCGACTTTGGCATGGTCATCCAATTTCAGATTAACATCTTCAATATTAACGACACCTTTTATACGGGCATTTTCGGTCAAATAAATATCTGCTTTGCGGGCGTAAACTTCCATGTCCAAATTGGCTTTACCTCTACCGGTCAAATTCAAATCTTTAGCGATATGCAAGTTTAATTCGGCTCGTGATTTGTCCAAAGCTTCCATCTGCAACGATTCCAAATTGAGCATTTCGTCATTAAAGACTTTACCTTTTTCTATCAAACGGATATTGTTAAAATTTTGTGGCACAAAAACGGTAATACGCAAGCGTTTTTTCTTAACAATTTCCATAGACGTATTAAACTTTAACACACCTTGATCAACGTTGAAATGAATGACATCAAATAAATTGTCATCGGTTTCAATAACCACACGGGTGGTGTCGGTTGCTTTTTGCAGATTGATTTCAAAGTGCTCTCCAACTTCAACACCGGTAAAAACAGGCACTAAAAACTTTTTAATCAACACTTCTTTATTGCCTTTGATTTTTTGTTTTTTTTGAGCAAAACCGGTTATGCTAAGCAGCATAAATAAAAATAATGTTATTTTTTTCATAATAGTTTTTTTATGATTGTATCAAATTTTAAGCCAAATATAATTTTAATTTAAAGCGACAATTCGTTAATGGCAATCAATTTTTGTAACAAGCCGTCCAGTTTGTCAATTGGTAGCATATTGGCACCATCAGATTTGGCTGAAGCAGGATCAAAATGGGTTTCTAAAAAAATGCCGTCCACACCCACCGCCATACCGGCTTTTGCAATGGTTTCAATCAATTCGGGACGACCTCCTGTAACACCGCTACTCCGGTTGGGTTGTTGCAGTGAATGGGTTATATCCAAAATGACCGGTGCAAAATTTTGCATCGCAGGAATGCCTCTAAAATCAACAATCAAATCACCGTAACCAAACATGGTGCCGCGTTCGGTAATAGCGACTTGTTTGTTGCCCGATAGCACCACTTTATCTACGGCAAATTTCATACTTTCGGGACTCATAAACTGGCCTTTTTTTAAATTGACAACCTTACCCGTTTTGGCAGCAGCGACCACCAGATCGGTTTGCCGCACCAAAAAAGCCGGTATTTGCAACACATCGACATAAGCCGCTGCCATATTGGCATCGGCCGGTAGATGAATATCGGTCACTACGGGAATATCAAATGCTTGCCCTACTTTTTGTAAAATATTCAAAGCTTTTTCATCTCCTATCCCTGTAAAACTATCCAAACGTGACCGGTTGGCTTTTTTAAAACTTCCTTTAAAAATATAGGGAATTTGGTATTTATCACTCAGTTTGACAATATGTTCGGCAATACGCATAGCCATATCTTCGCCTTCAATGGCACACGGACCGGCTAATAAGAAAAAATGACCGGCGTTTGTATGTTTTATTTTGGGGATTAAATCCAAATTCATATATTTAACTTTTTAAAATGATGTACGGGATAAAAGTATGAAAAATTTGTCAATCACACAGAAAATTATTTTGATTTTAAACTATTTAGCAGCCCTGTTATTGCTCATAGCCTTTGTGGTACCTTATTTGCCGCCCCGTTTTCTATCATTTCTATCATTAAGCAGTTTGTTTTTTCCGGCTTTGGTGGTATTAAATATTTTATTTCTGTTGTATTGGCTGATTAAATTAAAAAAATATTTATTGATATCACTTTTAGTTTTATTACTCAATTACAATAACTTACAAGCTCTTTACCAGTGGGAAGGTTTGCATCCTATTGATCCCAAAGGCTTCTCTATTATGAGTTATAACGTACGACTGTTCAATGCTTATCATTGGATTAAAAAGAAAGGTGTCGATGTTGACATTTCCAATTATTTAAAGGATCAAAATCCGGCTATTTTGTTATTACAAGAATTTAGAAAGGACAAAAAAACCGATTTTAGCCAATATAAATACAATCACATAGTTTTAAAAGGCAAAAAAAGAAAAGCGGGCTTGGCCGTTTTTTCAAAATTTAAAATTATAAACAGCGGGGATCTTAATTTCAGTCATACTTATAACAATGCCATTTGGGCTGATTTACGCATCAATAAAGACACCGTCAGAGTTTATAATGTTCATTTGCAATCGTATAAAATAGTCAATCCCGAAGCTTTTGCAGAAAAAGATAAATTACTAATTAGCAACAAATTAAAAAAGGTTTTTGAACAACAATACGAGCAAGCCAAGTTGCTACAACAGCATATTGAAAAAAGTCCGTATCCGGTTATAGTCGGTGGCGATTTTAACAATACGGCATTTTCGGCGCCTTATCATATTTTAATTGATGGCAAAAACGATGCATTTGTAACTGCCGGCGAAGGTTTCGGTTTTACGTGGCAATATAAATGGCTACCGCTACGTATAGATTTTATTTTACCGGATGCCGTTAAACTTAAAGTTGTCAAGTTTGAAACCCTTAGACATATCAAATATTCCGATCATTTTCCGATAAAAGCTTTGATTAAAATAAAAGAACAATAATAAAATTTAGAACTTGCTGAAAAATACTTAAATATTGAATATCAATATAATACAATCGGGTGTTCGATAAGAAATGCATGATTTTTCACATAAAAGCATAAAATTCCTTACACTTGTAAAACGCATAAATTTTATATTTCTGCTGTCCGGAAGCACTCCATCTTTGCAACTTGTTCATTTTGAAGCATCTATACACATCTGCAATTTACAAATTACAAATCTATTGCACTTCAGGGCTTTTCAGCAAGCCCTATTTAGTTATAAAGTAAAAATATGATTTTATTCTGTTTTATTTAAATTTAACAATTACGCCGTGTTTTTTTACCTTATTTTTGTCAAAAAAAACAATTAATGTTAACAGGCATCATCATAGCAGGCGGCCAAAGTAAAAGAATGGGATTTGATAAGACACAAATAGTTTATCAAAACCTAACTTTTATGGACCGTGCGGTGCAACTACTAACGACTGTTACTTCCGAAATTATTATCAGCAGCAACCAGCCACAATCCGAATATCCATATCCGGTTATTAAAGACAAATATCCAAATATAGGTCCCATAGGCGGATTGGTCAGTTGCTTGCCTCTAATAAAAACGGAATATGCCATAATTTTACCGGTAGATTTGCCTTTATTTTCCGGGGAACTTATTCAAAAGCTTATACAATCATCGGATTTGACCAAGCAAATCAATATTTTAAGCATTGACGGCCGGCCTCAAATGTTAACCGGCATTTATCATAAATCAGTGCAAACTTTGATTGAAAAACAGATAGAAAAAAAGGATTACACACTGCGTCATTTGTTAAACACCGCTACATATAAAATGATTGATGCTACTACTTACCGGCATTATTTCTTTAATGTTAACCGCCCCGAAAATTTAAAAATACTCAAAAACGAATATGAAAAATAGACAACAAGACATTTGGCTAAAAGCAGCAGTTATAGGCAGTATTTGGGCTAGTTTTGAAATAGTCTTCGGAAGTTTTTTTCACAGTTTGCGTCTCCCCTTTGCCGGTACATTTTTAACCTTTACCTCCATAATTTTACTGGTTGCTTTTTCATATAAATGGCAAGACAATAATTTGTTTATTAAGGCCGGTATCGTTGCTGCACTAATGCGTTCTCTAATGCCGACATCGGTTATTTTGGGGCCGCTTATCGGTATATTGACCGAAGCATTTATTTTTCAATTGGCTCTTAATTTATTGGGACGAAATATTTTGGCTTTTAGTATAGCAGCCATTTTAGCAATGTTTAGCGCTATATTGCACAAAATTGTCAGCATTATATTGATTTACGGTTTTGATATAGTTAGAATATTGGGAAATCTATACCATACGCTACTGCATATAACACATATAAAGTTACCTGTAAACCAACTGCTGTTCATAGTGATTGGCACATATACATTTTTGGGCATATTGGCTGCCATAATCGGCCAAACCGTAGGCAAAAAATTGGCATCAGCAGGCTCTCAAACCAAGATTTCATTACAAGAATGGCATCTCAAAAACGGTTTATTCTACATTCAACATTTTAAATACAATTCCAAATATATTTTTTTGCATTTGATTATTCTCATGTTCTTTTTAATGATATTGGAATTTTATCCGCTGTATTATTGTTTGTTGCCTTTCACTTTGTATATGGGTTTTCTTTTTAAACGTTACGGCAAATCTTTACGACGCTTGGCCAAACCTCTTTTCTGGATTCAATTGATTATTATTGTAATGATGGCTGTTTGGCTTTGGAACAACAAACTGGAAGGACTGATGATTGGTCTCAAAATGATAATAAGAGCTATATTGGTGGTATCTACTTTTACAGCAATTAGTGTAGAACTCAAAAACCCTTTGGTTAAAGCTTTACTTTACAAAAAAGGTTATTCGCAATTGTATGCGACTTTGGGACTGGCAACCTCAGCCGTTCCTTTTATATTAAAAAGCATTTCAAGTAATAAAAAAAGCTTGGTTTATCCTTTGCAAACGCTGAGAAAAGCTATTGGTTTGTCAGATGTCTTACTACAAGAATTCAGCAAGCACATGCATCAAAAAAATCAGATATTTATTATATCCGGGCCTACACGAAGTGGCAAAACCACTTTTTTAAAAGAAGTAATATTACAAATAAAAAACACTGACCCCAACAAAAGAATTGGTGGACTTATCGCACATGGTATGGACGTTAACGGTTACCGGTTCGGATTTAATATTGAAGATATTACAACCGGAGAAAAGGCCTATCTTTGTAGTCAAGAACCTGAAGATGGGGCTATCAAAATAGGACGTTTTTATTTTTCAACAAAAGGACTTGAGTTTGGTAATAAAGCACTCACCAAACATCTAGACAACTTAGACTTATTAGTTATTGATGAAGTCGGTTATTTGGAATTACAAGGCAAAGGCTGGTTTGAATCCATAGAAAAAGCCATGCAAAAAGACTTAACCATTATAATGGTGGTGCGCAAACGCATATTGGAACAAATCCTCAATCTATGGCAAAACAAACAATTTATAGTGGTAGATATTGAGAATAACCGGCCTGAGTTTATTGTTGACACCGTTACAACAAATAAAACGTCCCAATAAATATTTTCCCATCATTTATTCAATAAAATACAGGCTTATACAACTTTTCGCCACGTTTTTAAATTTATAATAGCAAATAAATATTAGAATAGTCCAAAATTTTTATGATTTTAATATAACAAAACCATAAGAAGGAATAATTTTTGTAATTTTATAAAAAAATAATAATCATGAAAATCTATTTTTATATTTTGATGTTGACAAGTTTGATTTTTTCTTGTGCCAATACAAAAAAAAGTTCCGGCAACCAAAAACCGGCTACTCATCAAACTGTCACTGATTCGTTAAATTGGCAAAACAAATATGGTTTTAAATATACCATACCGCCCCATTGGCAAACTACCGTTTCAGATTTAGAAGCCACCGATTTACAAGGACATATCAAAAGTGTTGAATTTGATTATAAAATAAATGACAATGCAAATTTGCAAATGGTTTTTCACCCCGGAGAATCCGGCTTAAAACTATTTAATACCTATTACAATTCACGACGAAAAAATCTTGGGCAAACAACCATAAATAAATTGCAAGCTGTCAAAATAACCGAACAAATATTAACCGACGGCAAGGGACATCCTTTAGCCAAGCCGGTCAACCGCACCAAAATTTTTCTTTTAAATTCTGATAAAAGCGCATGCTTAGAGCTAAATTTTGAATTAAAAGGTCAAGATCCAAAAGCTTTGGCCGCGTTTGAATCTTTTTTAAAAAATATTAAACCCGCTAAATAGATAATAATTACCACTGTTTCTACAGTCTTCAATACTAAAATCAAAATTTAAATTCTTTCCAATGATAAAAAAATTAATTCTCTTTTCCGGTTTACTTTTGTCTCAGATATTTTATGCACAAAATATATTGGGTATAGATGTGTCACATCATCAAGGTTCTATTAACTGGACACTGGTAGCTAACGACGGTAAAGTTTTTGCTTATTGTAAATCTACCGAAGGTTTTACTTATGACGATCCCAATTTTCAAACTTATATGACCAACGGACACAATGCCGGTGTGGTTATGGGTGCCTACCATTTTGCCCGTCCCGATAACAATAGTGCTATTGATGAAGCCAATCATTTCTTGTCTGTAGCAGGTAATTATATCGGTGACGGCTACTTACCGCCGGTATTAGATTTGGAAGATCCTAACACATCTACACATTTGGATCAAATATACAGCTCACAAGGATTGACCAATTGGATACAAACTTGGCTTAACAGAGTTGAAAGCGTCTCCGGTGTTAAACCTGTTATCTATACAAACAGCCATTATGCCAATTTTTTACAGAGTTCTTTAAATACTTATGGTTTGTGGATAGCCAAACCCGGCACCAGCCCCACTACACCTCCTACCAATATGGGAATTTGGAATGATTGGCAATTTAAACAATACTCATGGCAAGGTAATGTCAACGGCATATCCGGTTATGTCGATTTAGATGTTTTTAACGGCACAACTTCAGACTTCCTTAATTTAACGGCTCTTGACAATTTTACACAACAACCACTAAATATTTATCCCAATCCCGTTGAAAATATATTAAATTTAAAATTTGAAAATAATTTAACAATCAAGCAGTTGGATATTTATGACAGCAATGGCCGGTTGATAAAAAGCTTTTCCGGAAATTATAGCCAAATACCTGTAAATTCATTACAGCCAGGTTTTTATATTTTACATATCCAAACAAAAAATGGCAGAGATTTCAGACTCAAATTTATAAAAAAACAAGGCGTTTTATAAGCCCGTTCTTTCCTGTTTTTTAAATACTAAATTTAAAATGATAACATTTGCTTATTTATATTTAACCTTAACTAAGGTCAAATAATTTTTTTATATTTTTATACATCAAAATATCTCTAATAAAAAAAAACAAATCTCATGAAAAACAAAATCCTTATAAACTTATTATTATTAATTGGTGTTCAATTGACTTTTAGCCAAAATAAAATTGATAATATCCAATTAAAATGGAGTCCGGTATTTAATGATCATAGAATGAATGCTTTTAAATATCTCGGAAAAGATACTCAAAATAACATTTATTTCAATCAAAAAGATTTTACTTCAAAAAGCAATTTTACTTCAAATTTATCTACTAAATTGAGCAAATTGAATAAAAATCTATTAAAAACAGATTATAAAGTTAAGTTCGATAAAAAAACATATCCCATATTTATGTTAATGTTGAATAAAGAATTGCACCTTATTTCAACAACAAAAGACAAAGAAAGACAAAAAACATTTTTTATAGATCAAACTATAAATAAAAAATCTTTTAATGTAAGTAAGCAACAATCAAAATTAATTGAAATAGATTTTAAAAATGAAAAAAAATATATCCTGTCCGATATTAAACATTATTTTTCGCCGGATTCTACCAAACTATTAATTAAATATGTTTTTTCCGGAAAAGGAAAAGAAAAATTTTATCTTGGTTTACATGTTTTTGATACTAACTTGAACAAGTTGTGGGGGAAAAAAATACAGATGCCTGTCGTAAAAAGATATTTTAAGCTACTTGATTTCAAAGTTGATAATGACGGAAAAGTATTTGTATTAGGAAAAGTATACAAGAACAACAGAAAAAATGATTATTACCGTAAGAAAAAGAACTTCTATTTAACGGTTCTTGCCTATAATAATGGAAGCAAAATGAAAGAATATAAAATTAACGGCCATCAAAATTTATTTGATGCTAAACTCAAAATCGGTAATGATTCAAACCTTATAATTAGTGGTCTTTATTCCAAAGATAAGTCTTTAGGTGCAGACGGTTATTTTTTTATGAAGATAGACACTAAACAACAAAAAGTGTTATATAACAAATACGAAAAATTTAACTTGGACTTACTAACGGAAGGAATGGATGAAAAGGAAAAAAAGAAAACATTAAAATTAATTAAAAAAGATAAATTCAAAGGTTTGGAACACCAAATCATTAAAAATGTCGTAGCAAAACCTGATGGTGGTGTTATTATTTTTTCAGAATATAATCACTTTGAAGAGTCTTTAAATTTTTACAAGTATGGCACTTTTGATAAAAATGGGACTAAAGAGTTAAGTTTTTCGTATGGTAATATTTTAATTTTAAATCTTGACGAAAAAGGAAATATTATTTGGCATAAGACTATTAATAAATTTCAATACGCAGAAAATCTATATATTAATGAAGCTATGTCTTTTATGGTGATTGATCGCAAAGATAAAATTTACATTATCTATAATGGTAAAGGAAAAACGCATAGAAAAAAAGATGCTATTACTAAGTTAAAAATAATTGATAAAGCTGACGGATCAGTTGACACCAAAGTATTATTTAAAATGAAAGATAAAAAAGTTTTGTTCATACCCAAGTTTAGTATAAAAATTGATAAAGACGAATATATACTTGTTAACCATAATAAAGCAAAAAAATCTTATAGGTATGCAAAACTAAAATTTGTGGATTAGATTTTATTTTTTCCTGTTTTCAACAATAGGTCACCTAATAAATATAGGTATAGACTATTCTATATTTAATAATACGAAAAAGGAAGCTAACATAAATAAAATTTAACGACAATCACGTTAGAAGCAGCAATACCCATAAGAGGTTCTTGCGTTAAATTTATGATTTTTGAAACGTTAAAGGCTCTGCTGTTCGAAGTGTCCGAAGGCACGTAGGGCACAAGTTCAGAGCATTTAGTGGAAAAAATCTATAAATTTAGCAAGGTTCTCTTAAGGTGTCCTTTTTTGCTACTTTTTTGGACAAGCAAAAAAGTTGAATAAAATATAAGTTGAATAAAATACAAATTAAAATAATCGGGTCACCAAAAATATATAAATAATATTAAATAGCTATTTTTCAGCAACTTACAGAAACTATATTAAAATCATGTCGAAAACAGGTGAAAGATAAAAAAGTTTTGTTTATACCCAAGTTTAGTATAAAAATTGATAAAGACGAATATATACTTGTTAGCCATAATAAAGCAAAAAAATCTTATAGGTATGCAAAACTAAAATTTGTGGATTAGATTTTATTTTTTTAATTCATTTAACCATACCTAAATTTACATAATAAGATTTATACAGTCATTTTAAGATGTTTTGATTGTGTAAAATTGTTGCCGGGTAGTATCACTAATTATTAAGTCATTTAGTTATTGCAACAAACTTATTCTTTTAAAACAAACAGCTTATAAAAAAACGAGTGGCCATGGCCACTCGTTTTTTATCCCTATAAATGTTTATGTTTATTTCACCACCACATTGTCCACTCTATAAGTAGACGTACTGTTAGGATTATCTCCGCCTACATATTTAAAGGCTATATAAACCGTTTGACCGGCATAGGCTGACAAATCAATATCACCGGAATTAATCCAAGCATGATTAGGATCGGAATTGGTAGCAATACGGGCGTTTAAAGGTTGCCAAGTGGCACCTGCCACATCTACACCGTTAAAGTCTGTCGAAATCCAAACACTTAATGCATCGTGTTTCCAATAGGCTTTGGCCGTATCAAAATTTAAAACACTATTGCCGGACACTTGTATGCCGGGAGACACCAACCAACTGATATTAATACTTTCTCCGGATTGATAAGCATTCATTTCGGCATAATGGTTAACTGCATTGCTATAAAAACCTCCCAACCAAGGACGACTTCCGGCTTCAGTATAATTAGTCCATCCGGACAAATCAATAGGTTCTCTTTTAACCACACTACCAAAACTTTCCATCAGTTTTTCGGCATTGCATCGTGTCTGTTGCAAGTCAAAATCTTGAATATTTCTGATATAAATTTGATAATCACCGTTATAAATACCCAATATACCTGTCACCGTTCCATTGCCTGAGGGTGTATGTGCATCGGCAAAAAGTGCATAACCGCTGGTTCTGACTATAACATCATCACCATTACAGTCTTTCAAAATACGATTGGCACTCTTAGGATGACGTGGATAATTATCACTGTCTGAAAAAGCCAATTGTTCTCCAACATCTTTATATTTAAATTGCACATTAGTAACTTTTACCAGTTTACCCAAGTCTTCCAAATTAAAATCGGTCAAATCTTTAAGTTCGGGCACCGGATCAGCGGTTTCGTCCAATACAAACAAGTGGTCTTGATCTACATCATCGGTAATTCGCCCTATACCACCATTGTAAATACCTCCCAAAACATATTCATCATATTTTTTGGCAATATATAAACCTTGTGCTTTAATACGCAGTTTGTTACCCACTTTATAACCTCTACGGTATAAATCTCTCATATTTAAACCTATTTGTAAACCGCCTGTGGCATCTTGCACATATATTTTTTTATAGAAATTGCCAAATTCGTCATCAGCAGTAACCGTAACATCAAAAACCAAGTCATTGGTGATTTGCGTCAAGTTACCATTGGGCGATAAGGCTTTGATATCTGCAATAGTTGCATTGGCTTCTGCCGGTGGTGCACAATAATCGGCTGCTGTGGTGCCGTCACAACGGGCATCGGTAAACTGCACATCATTAGTGTCTCTAATGTATAATTGAAAATCGGAATTATATTTACTCAAAACAGCTACTATGGTGCCGTTACCGGCAGGAATTTTTTGACCGGCAAAGTCGGCATAACCGCTGTTTCTCAAAATTATATCACGGCCAACACAATCTACAATGGTTTTATTGACACCGGAAACGCCTTCATAAGCATAAGTAGAACATAAATCGGCTTGATCAAATTGCACATTGGTAAATCGCACCAAAGTATTGATATCATTTTCAGAAAAATTGGTCATATCAACATCTTTAGGAACAATTTCAACCGGTGCATCACAAGACGGAATTAAGATATCCGGTATCTGACTGGGTGAAATACGACCGATACCGACACCTCCGTGGGTTAAAGTATAAGCTTTACCTAATTTATAAACTTCATGGTCTTTGGCAACAAACAAGCCTTTGGCTTTGACATATACTTTTTTACCAACGGGAAATTCGGTATACATATCTCTTTTGTCAACGGCAATACTGATACCGGCAGTCGGATTGTCAGGGCTGTCTTGTAAAACCAATGTAGTGTAAAAATTACCATGCTCGTCACTGGAAATAACATAGCCCGAAAATACCATGTCGGTGGTAATTTGTGTGATTTCTCCGGTAGGACTCAACGCCAATACATCACTGATGGTAGCATTGGTTGTAATATTTTCTGTTTGACATGCCACTTGGGGTTTATCCCAATTATCGTCATGCACACATGATGAAACCGCCATAACTCCCAGCAGTATCATCAGTGCTTTAAAATTATTTTTTAGTATATTTTTCATTATTCAATATTTTTATTAATTAAAATCTGACACTTAATTGGACATAATAGGTGCGTCCGTAACCATACCAGTATTTATTACCGAAAACCGGTGTCGTATTGACAACTTTATCTTGGTAATATTCGGGGAAAGAAGCTTTTCTCGATTGTTCAAAACCACCTGTTCTTGCAGCGGTATCCAAAGCATTGGTCATAACGGCAAACAAGCCGATATAATATTTTTTGATTTTCCAGGATTTACCACCAACAAAATTAAGATGGAAAAAATCTTCAAGTTGTTCTTGCTCCCATACCTCTGCCAAAGTTTCGTCGTTTACACCGGGATAGGCTTCATTTAAGATAGGATCGGTATAAAACTGTTCTGTTCTGATCAAAGGCGACACCGATACATAATTTTGATTGTAATAGTTCAGGTTAGCCCCGATAAACCAATAATGCGGATCGCGGTATTCCAAGCCCAAAGTATAAGCTTCTTGCGGGCCATTGGCTACCTTATAATCCGTTAATAAACTCTTTCCTTGATATTGGGCGTCAAATACATCCGATGCTAAATACAAATCGGGATTATTGCGGTAAGTATGCACACCGTAAGTAGCTGCAAAACTGGCTTTAACGGTAGGTGACAATTGCGCCTCCAAGCCAAACTCTACTCCTCTGTGTGCTTTATCCTCATTGGTTAAAATTTGCGTCACAAAATAGCTGGCAACATTATTACCCAAATTAACGTTTTGTGCATAATAACGACTGATTTCGGTTGCTTGACTAACATAATAGTAATAAGCCGATAAGCGTGCTTTGACCAATGACGAACGGAAAATATAACTGGCATCCAAACCGGTCATTTTTTCATTTTTAATATCCGGTGTAATTTCGTTGTTGACACGTGCATTATAAAATACGTTTTTCCATTCGGGCGCTTGAGAAGTGCTGGCAAAATGCATGTCAATCAAATGTTTACCCGAAAACTTAAAGGTTGCCCCTAATTTTAAACCGTAATTTGTAAAATCCACTTTGTCACTTTTACCATAAGAATTATCTTCAAACAAACCGTTTTTAAATAAACCTTCTCTTTGATAAGAGGTCATACCATAACTACCGGTTACAAAGAAGTCAATTTTTTTGCCGGACACTTGCACTTGTGCAAAAGTTTTTAAATCGTTGCCCAAAAGATTAAAATCATAATAGAACTTATCATCTACACCAACATTGGGATTGCTGTCAAGCAGGTTATAAGACTTATTGGTATATTGATCAATGTTCAAAGCATATTGGCTACCCATCAAATCACGCATTTTGGCATAACCTTCATTGGTGTAATTTTTATACTGAACACCGGCGTTTAAAACGATGTTATCTTTTAAGACTCTGTCGTAAATACTGCTAAAAGTAATCACTTGGTCGTCTATACGATCGTCATACCAAAAATAGCGGGCGGCACCATTATAGTTTTCATTGATGGCATACAAACTGTTCCAGTCAATTTGTCCGTTTGCCAAAAAATCTTCTTTGGCATAATAAGCTTGTACCGGATCATTTTTTGCTTCCCAATAACTGGGCAAATAACGGTAATAAGTCGGATCAGGATTGGGTGCATTATAATATTGCAAACGACTGTTGGCCGTATAGCCTTTTTGAAAAGCAATATTGGTTTGCAAATCCGATTTATCATCTATGGTCCAGTAATGACTTAAAATGGCTGTAGGTTCAAATATGCGTTTAATACGGGCATTGCGTTGCTCACCGTCTTGATAGCCCCAATAAGAATTATATTTGGTGCCTTTCAAATCAAATACTTCTTGTGTTTGCGGTGCTGATTTACCGCGTCTGTTTGGTGTTACAAAAGCGGTTAAATTAATACTATGCTTATTATTCAATTTTTTTTCAGCTGCAACAAATATACTGTTAGCATCGTAAAAAGTGCCTTCAAAATGTCCTTCTTGCGCCCAACGACGGGAAGCCGATACAGCAAAAGCCCAACCGTTTGACATCAAACCGGTGGCATAACTTCCCATAACTCTGTTACGATAACTACGATTAGTAGCTGCATAAGACAATTTTTTGGTAGCTCTGATTTGAGAAGCTCTCAAAACAAAATTGGTTGTACCTAATAAACCGCCAAAATTATAATCGGAAGCCGACATACCTTTATAGGTTTCCCTGTTACGCAGCATATCATTCAAACCGCCCCACTCACTCCATTGCGGTCTGTAATCATAAGCTTTATTCATCTCTACACCATTCATTAATACGGAACTGTATTTAGAATCCAACCCGCGCAATTTGAAACGTGCCGAACTAAATTGATAAGACACCGCCCGTTCAAAAACATCGGAAGATGCTTGCAACAAACCGGAAATATTTTCCGAACCCGAATTGTCATCACTTAAGTTTTCATCATCCAAACTGATAATACCTTGTTCTTCAATGTCGGAAATGGCAGGTATTAAGATTATACTGCCCAAATCGGTTTCTAATCCTTTAACAATTACCACAGGCATCTGCTGCTTGTCATATCCGGGATGATCAATCACCAGAATTTGTTCTCCGGTTGGCACTAATGTAATTTCAAAAGCACCTTGAACATCAGTAGTTCGCTGTTTATCTGAATTTAAAATTTTAACCACAACCCCACTCATGGGTTTTCCGGTATCGGCATCAATTATAATTCCTTTGACACTTCCGGTTTCTTTTTGTGCATACGTTATAGAAACCAAGAGCAAAAGAATTAAACTTATAAACTTGTTTAATTTTTGCATTGTAATACGATTTTTATTTTTATTTGATTCTCCTGCAAACTTACATCTTTTTTTGATATTTATTTTGTAATTTTGACAGGTTTTACAAAAATAAACCGCCTTTTCTTTTGCAAAAAGATACATTATATTATAACGACAGATTTATTAAAAAAAAGAACAATGAGAAAACTATTAATTTTTAGCTGGTTAAGCATTATTTTATGGTCATGCGGCACCACACAAACCACCACCAAGGTCAATAAAAGGTCAACTATAAATACCGGAAAAAAATATTTGGCGCGAACCATAGCATTTTACAATTTGGAAAATTTGTTTGATACCATTGACAATCCCACAACTCGCGATGAAGATTTTACCCCCAACGGCAGGGATCATTGGACCAGTGAAAAATACCATAAAAAATTACAAAATTTGGCAACAGTAATAGCCGACATAGGCAAAAAAGAAACCGGCACTTCACCGGCGGTTATCGGGGTAGCTGAAGCTGAAAACCGGGGTGTTCTTGAGGATTTAATCAAAACGCCTCCCTTGGCAGGTCAACAATATGGCATTATACATTTCGACTCACCCGACCGTCGTGGTATTGATGTTGCCCTCTTGTATAAAAAACGTTTTTTTAAACCTATCAATTTTAAAAAATATCCATTATTAATATATGATAGTGACGGCAAACGTATTTATACCCGTGATCAATTGGTTGTTACAGGTTTGCTGGACGGTGAAAAAATCAGTTTTATTGTAGACCACTGGCCTTCAAGACGCGGTGGTGAAGCACGTAGCCGTCCCAAGCGTATCAAAGCAGCCCAACTGAGCAAGAAAATAGCCGACTCTCTTTTACAATTAGACCCCCAAGCCAAAATAGTCATAATGGGCGATTTAAACGACGATCCCAGCAGCCCGAGTGTCAAACAAGTATTTAGAGCTACAGCAGATAAAAGCAAAGTGTTAGACGGTGGCTATTATAATGCCATGGAACATTTTTATAATCGTGGTATTGGCACCTTGGCTTATAGAGACGGGTGGAACCTTTTTGATCAAATAATTATTTCATCGGGCTTGTTAAAAAATACCAATGACCACAATTTTCATTTCTGGAAATCGGGCATTTACAGCAAAGAATTTATGAAAAACCGCAAAGGCCGCTACAAAGGATATCCAAAAAGGACTTTGGTTGGCGGCCAATTTATAGGTGGCTATAGCGACCACTTCCCTACATATATCATAATAGTAAGAGCATTGTAAGATAAGTGGTATTGATTAAGCAATACCAAATCAATTTATAAAATGAGGCTGTCTCAAAAGATTAAATTATCTGTCATTCCTAACAAAGTGAGGAATCTCATGCCTGATAATCAACAACTTATATTTTCATTATTATATGAATTGTTTATGAAGAGTACTTTTGAGACAGCTTCATTTTTTACTTAATCAAGAAAAAAACGCAGTAGTAGCCGTAGCTACAGTCGAGTATTTTTGACGATGAGAAAACCAAAAAGAAACAAAATATTGGACTAATTTGATTCGTTTTGGTATTAGGACAAGACAAATATTAAAAACAAAAAAAAAGCTTACCTAAAATAGGCAAGCTTTTTTGCGGAGAGTGAGGGATTCGAACCCCCGGTGGGTTGCCCCACAACGGTTTTCAAGACCGCCGCATTCGACCTCTCTGCCAACTCTCCTGGCCGGTAATATCTACCTTTATATGTGGCGAGGATAAGCAATTCATCCTCTATAGTAGCGAGGGCGGGAATTGAACCCGCGACCTCCGGGTTATGAATCCGACGCTCTAACCGTCTGAGCTACCTCGCCTCGTCTCTTTCATATTCGGGCTGCAAATATAAAAAGATTTTTAAGAAAAATAACATAAAACCAAAAATATTTTCCTTTTTGTGTAAGCCCTTGTAATTGAATTTTATACCAAATCGATTTATAAATTAGTCCAAAATATTTTGTCCCGAAGCTTCAGGATTACTTAATGAAGGAGAAAAATGCAGTAATAGCCGTAATTTTTTAACGAGTTTTTTTCGACACTGATTTATTAAAAAACCAATTAATGAATTAATTTTTATGTCATTTTGTATTTAAAACTTAATCAAATGGTTTTTCCATCTCATTAATGTAAACCTGTTGCGAACTGTTCAAACCCGATAAATAAATTATTTTATCGGGATGGGGTTTCATTAACAAAAAAAGTAAAATACTGTAGGCAGCAAATATCAAAAAAACCAAATTTTGTGTATTTAAAAACCAAATGGTATTCATAAAACCATAAGCTTCTACAATACCTAAATTGATAATATAATAACTCCTGTAAATATCTAATTTTTCACGAATATCTTTAAATTGTCTTGCTTGAAAACTAAGTCTTTTTTTTAATAAAACAGAGACAAAATACACCAATACCGCACCAAACAAGCTTAAATAAATCCACTTAAGGTCTCTGTCTGTAAACTCAAATTGATGTCGCTTGGTAAAAAAATAAACCACCGTCATAAATAGTAATAACCCTAAAAAAAGTAAGCTATAAATAAAATTTAATTTCCTGTAATAATTCTTAAAATTAGAAATGTAATGAGACATTTTGTGTGTTTTTGAGCTACAAAATTACAAACTAATATTGGTATTTGACCTAAATTTCTACTAAAAAAGAAATTTCAACTTGATTATAATTGAATTTTTATCACATTTTTCCTTTTTTTGATTTGAATAAATTAACAAAATATTGATTTCAATAATAATTATTCAGAATTCAAAAAGTTATTAACAAAGTGGTAAAAAGTGGTAAAAAGTGCAAAAAAAATAGTAATTTTGAATACTTAATTAAACGTCAAAAAATGCAACCACTCAATGGCACATATTATTGCAAAATGGATTCTAAAGGTAGAATAATGCTGCCTGCCGAATTGCGCAAGCAATTATCTGATTTGCAAATGGATAGTTTTGTGCTTAAACGAGCAGTTTTTCATAATAATTTAGAAATGCATCCTAAAAACGAATGGAGCAAATTAATGGAAAAATTAAACAAGCTCAACCGTTTTAAGAAAAAAAACATAGACTTTCTGACACGATTTTTGGCAGGCGTGCGCAATGTTAATATTGACGGGACAGGGCGTCTGCAAATTCCGAAAGATTTGGTAGCTGTAGCCGGTCTTAAAAAAGAAGTGGTCATTGCTTCCAGCATTAACATACTTCAAATTTGGGATAAAGATGCTTATGAACAATTCTTACAAGCCAGTGTCGAAGACTTTTCCGACTTGGCCGAAGAGGTAATGGGTGATATAGATTTTGATAATGAGTAGTTCCAATCAAACATATCATGTGCCGGTATTGCTCAAAGAAAGTGTGGACGGCTTAAACATTAGGTCTAATGGCACTTATGTAGATGTAACTTTTGGCGGGGGTGGTCATTCGAAAGAAATTTTAAAGCGCTTGGGCCCCGAAGGCCGTTTGTATGCTTTTGACCAAGATGCCGATGCCGCACAAAACAAAATAGACGATCCACGGTTTACATTAATTGAAGCCAATTTTGCCAATCTTAAAAATTATTTGAGACTTGAAGGCGTCAAAGAGATAGACGGGTTACTAGCAGACTTGGGTATTTCATCCCATCAAATCAATAAACCCACGCGAGGTTTTTCAACACGTTTTGATGAAAAATTGGATATGCGAATGGATAAATCAGCCGAATTATCTGCCTATGATATCATCAACAAGTATGACGAATATGAACTTAGAAAACTGTTTTGGCAATACGGTGATTTGAAAAATGCAGCCACTTTGGCCAAGAGTATTGTCAAAGCACGGGAAGAAGCCCCTATTAAAACCACCGGCCAACTCAATGAAATTGTCGCCAAACATTTTCCAAAATCGAAAATGAATAAATTCTTGGCCAAATTGTATCAAGCTATCAGAATTGAAGTAAACGGCGAGATTGAAGCTCTAAAGAATATGTTGCAACAAGCGGCAATGATAATTAAACCCGGCGGCCGGTTGAGTGTAATATCCTATCACTCTCTCGAAGACCGCTTGGTCAAGCGATTTATTAGAGACGGCCTGTTTGAGGGTCAACCTGAAAAAGATTTTTACGGCAATATCAGTGTGCCTTTTAAAAAGACAGGCAAACTAATTGTGCCGGATGATGACGAAATTGCTGCAAACCCACGGGCACGCAGCGCCAAACTGCGCATAGCGGAACGAACACAAGCACCTTATAAGCTATGAGTATTTGGTCTATCATTAAAGCGGATTATTTGACCAATGAAAACGCCACAAAAAACTGGCTGTTTATATTGATGTTGGTAGTAATGGGATTGACTATTATCAATCTGTCACATTCGGCCGATGCCAAGGTTAAAAAAATAGTTAAACTCAATAAGGAAGTGAAAGCTTTACGCTCCGAATATGTCGAACTCAAAGCCAGAGTCATTAAACGCAAAATGGCGAGTGATGTATATACAAGATTACAATCGGAAGGTTTTATACTATCAAAAAAACAACCGGTAAAAATTAAATTAAAAAAGTAAATGAATCAAAACAATGCAAATATTACCAAAAGAAGTATGACCGTTTTTGCGGGCTTATTCTTGTTTGCAATACTCATTGTCATACAATTGATTCGCATACAATATATTGACGGCAATAAATACCGTGCTTTGGCTCAAAAATATACCGTAAAAGAATTTACCATTAAGGCCAATCGCGGTAATATTTATACTGCAAAAGGTAATATTTTGGCAACTTCTGTTCCAAAATATGATATCGCTTTTGACCCGACCGCACCTTCTACCAAAAACTTCAATCGTTATATTGACGGCTTGTGTGTGCAATTATCAAGATTTACAGGTAAACCGCAAGCCCAATGGAAAAGAGCTTTTGTCAAGGCACGTCAAAATAACCGGAAATATATCAAAGTAGCCAAAGGCATTGACTACTCCGATTATCAACGTATTAAAAAATTCCCGTTATTCAAATTAGGTATGAATAAAGGCGGATTTATAGCCGAATTGCACAGCGAACGCAGTTATCCTCTCGGGGGAGTGCTCAAACGCACCATCGGTTTTGATCGTGGTAAAGGCAACCGTGCCGGTATTGAAGGCGCCTATGCTACTTACTTACGTGGTAAAGACGGCATGCAAAAAAAACAAAAAATAAAATATGGCGTTTGGAAACCTTTAAGCGACATAAATGATATTGAACCGCAAGACGGTTACGATGTGATTACTAATATCGATATTGACATGCAAGATATGGCACATCAAACCTTGCTAAAACAATTGCAAAAATTTGAAGCCGACCATGGCAGCTTGGTCATCATGGATGTCAAAACCGGTGCTGTCAAAGCAATGGTCAATTTGGGCAAAACACAATCGGGGCGTTATGAAGAACTTAGAAATTATGCCGTTTACGAAACACACGAACCCGGTTCCACCTTTAAACTTTTTTCGGTAATGGCATTGCTCGAAGACAAAGTGGCTGACACCTCCGATATCGTTGATACCGGCAAGGGCGTTTACCAAATTTATAACAAGCGGGTCCGCGATGCCCACCATGGCGGCATGGGTAAACTTACCCTAAAACAAGTGCTTGAAAAAAGCTCAAATGTAGGTGTCGTTAAAATGGTATATGAACATTATAAAGACCATCCTGAAAAATTTGTAAACCGCCTCTATAATTTCGGCATTCACGAAAAAGTAAAAATTGACATCAAAGGAGAAGGGCAACCACATATTCCGGACCCCAAAGATGACAATTGGAGTGGTATTTCTTTACCCTGGATGGCTTACGGATACGGTGTGGAATTAACCGATATACAAATTTTAACTTATTATAATGCCATTGCCAATAACGGTAAGGTTATGAGACCTTATCTGGTTCAACAAATCAAATCCTTTGATAAGACCATCAAAAAATTTAAACCCGAAGTGTTAAATCATTCGCTGGCTTCAAAAGAAACAATCGGTAAAATGCAAGACATGCTCAAGGGGGTTGTTTTGCGTGGCACCGCTACCAATATTAAAAATCCGTATGTCAGCATAGCCGGTAAAACAGGCACGGCACAAACCGAATATTGGAAAGGTAAAGGACAATACATTGCTTCATTTGTAGGTTATTTTCCGGCTGAACAACCAAAATATTCCATGATAGTGGTGATACACAAACCCAATCCGGAAAAAGGCTACTACGGCAATATTGTAGCTGCCCCTGTCTTTAAAACACTTGCCGAATATATTTACGGCAAAACCCCTCGTAAAGTTGAACTTGCCGAAGCCCGTAGTCAAACCGAAACAAAAACCGAAAAAATAGCACAAAAATATAAAACCGTGATGCCCGATTTACACGGAATGCCATCAAAAAATGCTGTATATATTTTAGAAAACATGGGATTAAAAGTACGCCTGAACGGTAGTGGCAAAGTGGCAAAACAATCGATTCCAAGAGGTATAAAAGTCAAAAAAAATCAAGTAGTTGAACTTAAATTAATATGATAAAATTACAAAACATATTAGAAGATATTAAAATTATCAAGCAATCTGCGCCCGCTGATATTAATATTAACCATATTCAATATGACTCACGTCAAGTGCAATCCGGTGATGTGTTTGTGGCTATAAAAGGTATCAATACCGACGGACATCAATATATTGATAAGGCTATTGATAAAGGAGCTATCGCTGTTGTTGTAGAAAAACGGATTGATAATCTGCCTAATAATATTTTGCAAATACAAGTTGATGATTCACATCGGGCTTTATCTGTAATGGCATCCAATTATTATGGTCGGCCGTCAGAACAACTAAAACTAGTCGGTGTGACAGGCACCAATGGCAAAACAACCACAGCCAGCTTAGCTTACAAACTCTTTAAAAAAGCCGGATATAAAGCCGGTTTATTGTCCACTGTTGCCATTTTAATAGACGGCAAGACTTACCCGGCCACACATACAACACCCGATCCGCTCGTGATTAATTATTATTTGGATCAAATGCTTAAAGCCGGCGTTACTCATGTATTTATGGAAGTCAGTTCGCACGGATTGGATCAGAAACGAACGGCAGGCCTAAACTTTGACGGCGGAGTATTTACCAATTTGACACATGATCACCTGGATTATCATGAAACATTTATCAATTACCGTAATACCAAAAAACTTTTCTTTGATCAATTGTCCAAAGATGCTTTTGCTTTAGTCAATGCCGATGACAAAAACGGCCTGTTTATGCTACAAAATACCGCTGCCCGCAAATTGACTTATGCCCTGAAAAATCCGGCAGATTACAAAGCCAAAATTTTGGAACAAAATTTTTCAGGTATGTTACTAACAATCAATAACATGGAAGTTTGGGTACGATTGGTGGGACGTTTCAATGCTTATAACATATTGGCGGTCTTTGGCATTGCCGACCAATTGGGTATGGAGCCTTTTGACATATTACAAATTATCAGTGAATTGCACAGTGTTGACGGTCGTTTTGAATTGATTTTATCACCCGAAGGTAAAATAGCCATAGTAGATTATGCACATACACCCGATGCTTTGGAAAATGTCTTAAAAACCATCAATGACATACGACCCAACAACAACGAAAAACTGATTACTGTAGTGGGTGCCGGTGGCAATAGAGACAAAACCAAACGTCCGGAAATGGCTGAAGTGGCCTCCCGGTTGAGTAATAGTGTCATATTTACTTCTGACAATCCGAGAGATGAAGTGCCCGACCAAATCATAGACGATATGGAAGCAGGCGTACCGCCCGAACATTACAAAAAAACATTGCGGATTACCGACCGCCGCCAAGCTATAAAAGCAGCTGCCGCCTTGGCCAACACCGGCGATATTATTTTAATAGCTGGTAAAGGTCATGAAGACTATCAAATCATAAAAGGGGTCAAACAACATTTTGACGACCGTGAAGAAATAAAAAAAGCATTCGGATTAATAAAAGAACAAGGCAATAGCCTAACAAAATAAAGAATTATGTTATATTACTTTTTTCAACATATATGGCCTGATTTTCCCGGTGCGGGATTGTTCAACTACCTGTCATTCCGGTCGGGAATGGCTTTTGTAACCGCCTTGTTATTTTCTTTGTTGGTGGGTAAAAAAATCATAGGCCGGTTAAGACAATTGCAAATTGGTGAAACAGTGCGTGACTTGGGTCTGGAAGGTCAAAAATCTAAGGAAGGCACACCCACCATGGGAGGCATTATCATTATTTTGGCCACCTTGATTCCGGTGTTACTATTCAACGATTTAAAAAATATTTACATCCAACTTTTACTTATCACGTTAATTTGGATGGGATTTATAGGTTTTACCGATGATTACATCAAGGTCATCAAAAAAAACAAAGAAGGTTTGGCCGGTAAATTCAAAATTCTGGGACAAATAAGCTTAGGTGTAGTCATTGGCAGTGTCATGTTAATTAATGAAAATATTACCATTCGGACCGAAGACTTTTCCGCCCAAACACAACAAGTTCAAAAAAAATTGGGTGAAAATTTTCGACCGGCAGAAAAATCACTCAAAACCACCATTCCTCTTTTCAAAAACAATGAGTTCAATTATGAAAACATTCTGAAAAGCCTCAAATCATCGTGGGCAAAATATACATGGTTACTATTCATACTGATTGTTATATTTATAATTACGGCCGTATCCAATGCCGCCAATTTAACCGACGGTATAGACGGTCTGGCAGCCGGCACTTCTGCCATTATCATATTGGCTTTGGCTCTTTTAGCTTGGATATCCGGCAATATTATGATATCCGATTATCTTAATATCATGTATATCCCCGGTATTGGTGAGGTATCTGTATTTATAAGTGCTTTTGCCGGTGCATTAATCGGATTTTTATGGTTCAATGCCTACCCGGCACAAGTTTTTATGGGTGATACCGGAAGCTTAACCATTGGCGCTATTATTGCCGTTGTTGCTTTATTTATCCGCAAAGAATTATTGATACCGGTATTGGCAGGTATTTTTGTCATTGAAAACGCTTCGGTAATCATTCAACGTTTTTGGTTTAAATATACCAAAAAACGCTATGGCGAAGGAAGGCGGGTTTTTAAAATGGCCCCTATTCACCATCATTTTCAAAAATTAGGTTGGCACGAAAACAAAATAGTTATTCGCTTTTGGATAGTCGGAATAATTCTGGCAGCCATTAGTATCATCAGTTTAAAGGTAAGATAATAAGAAAAGATTGACCAAGTATGGAAACACAAACAAATCATAAAAATTTAGCCGCTATGACAGCACAATTATTACAGAATCGACGGCGAACATTGAAAAAACCCTTTCAATCGTTTATCAATGTACCTCATAGAATGCAGCAGGTTCGTGTCAAAAATGGCGTTGTTTTTATCAACGATTCAAAAGCTGAAAATGTCAATGCAACCTATTTTGCCCTGCAAAGCATTAAAAAACCGGTGATATGGATTGCCGGCGGAGACGATTCAAATACCAATTATTGGGAATTGATGTCCTTGGTGCGTCAAAAAGTATCGCATATAATCATGATTGGACAAAACAATGACCGTTTATATCAATTATTTGCTCCTGTTATAGACCATATTTATAAGGTAAAAACAATGCGTGAAGCAGTACAGCTAAGCTACCAGTTTGCAGAACAAGGTTGCAGTGTATTATTATCTCCGGCTTGCAAACCGGATTATGCTTTTGTAGATTATCGAGACCGCGGAGAACAATTTATTAAAGCCGTTAATAAATTATAAAATGATAAAATTTATAAAGAACATATCAGGCGACCGACAATTATGGGTTTATACCATATTATTAATGCTATTTTCATTTTGGATTGTTTATAGTGCCAGTAGTAATTTGGCCAATGTTTACGGAAAATCGTCCCCCTTATTTTTTGGCATTAAACACTTTATACATGTTTCTATCGGTTTCTTGATTATTTTCTTTACGCACAAATTCAATCCGAAATACTTTTCTCATTTATCACGGATTGCTATGCCCGTTATAGTTGTGGTTTTATTATTTACATTAACCCGTGGTATGACTATGGGAGGTGCCAATGCCAGTCGTTGGATTCATTTGCCCGGACTGGGCAGTGTGCAACCATCTACTATTGCTTTTGTGTTTTTAATGATGTTTAGCGCCCGCTTTTTTGGCAAAAACGATTTGAGTAAAATAGGTTTTATCGAAAGTATCAAAAGGTATTGGATATGGGTGTTTGCCGTAGTAGGACTAATATTACCTGCCAATTTGTCAACAGCGGTATTAATATTTGCCATGGTGGTTTTAATCAGCATTATAGCAGGTTATCCGTTTAAAGATCTGTTCAAAGTTTTTGGTATCAGTATGCTGGGAGTGATATTTCTAATTTTGGTTTTAAAAGCTTTTCCCAACAGAATGTCTAACCGTTTGGACACTTGGCAAAGCCGTATTGAAAGCTTTTTTGATTCGTCAGACAACTCAAAAGAAATAAAGTTAGATGATAAAAATTATCAAAAAACGCAAGCAAAAATTGCGATAGCCAAAGGCGGTTTGTTTGGGTTTAGACCGGGCAAAAGCGTGCAAAAAAACTTTTTACCGCAATCGGTTTCTGATTTTATCTATGCCATTATTATTGAAGAATACAGTTTGACCGGCGGCCTAATCATCTTGTTTGTGTATTTGCTATTAGGATTACGAATGTTTTTTGTAGCTAAAAAAACGCCCGACAGATATTACAAACTCTTGGTATTGGCGGTGGGGCTTCCCATTATTGTGCAAGCATTGGCTAATATGGCTGTAGCGGTAGGTTTGTTTCCGGTTACGGGACAGCCTTTACCACTATTGAGTTCCGGAGGCACGGCCATTTGGATGAGTAGTTTTGCTATTGGCGTCATCTTAAGTGTCAGTCGTGTAACCGAACAAAAAGAACAAAAAGATTTAGATGATTTTATAACAGAATAAATATTTATGAACCCCAGTAATCGACATATAAAGGTAATTATAAGCGGCGGAGGAACCGGCGGACATATTTTTCCGGCTTTGGCTATTGCCAACGAAATCAAAAACCGGTATCCCCATACCGATATTCTTTTTGTAGGTGCCAAAGGCCGTATGGAAATGGAAAAAATTCCGGCACACGGCTACCCTATTAAAGGCTTATGGATATCCGGTATCAATCGTTCTAAAATGTGGAAAAATATCACATTCCCTTTTAAATTGATTTCAAGCATCTGGAATGCCAAAAAAATCATCAAAAATTTTAAGCCTGATATGGTTATAGGCACCGGAGGATTTGCCAGTGGACCCGTATTGTATGCCGCCCAACAAAAAGGTATTCCCACTTTTATACAAGAACAAAATTCGTATCCGGGCATTACCAATAAATTACTGGCCAAAAAAGCCCGTAAAATTTATACGGCCTATGACGGACTGGAGCGCTTTTTTGATGCAGATAAAATTGTCAAAACAGGCAATCCTGTCCGGCAAAACCTTATAAATACCAATGTGGAAAAAAATAAAGCCTTACAATATTTTGGGCTCAAACCTCAGTATAAAACCATATTGTCTATTGGAGGTAGTCTGGGAGCACATCCTCTTAACGAAGGCATTAAAGATATTTTGAATCAAATCAGACAAAACAATTACCAATTGATATGGCAAACCGGCCCCAATGATTATGAAAATTATAAAAATTTAAGTGACGATAAGATAAAAGTAATGCCATTTATAACCGAAATGCAAAATGCCTATGCCGCAGCCGACTTGATTATTTCGCGTGCAGGCGCCGGCACCATTTCCGAATTGACATTGATAGGTAAACCGGTTATATTGGTGCCTTCACCCTATGTAGCTGAAGACCATCAAACAAAAAATGCCAAAGCTCTGGAAACTAAAAAAGCGGCTGTTCTGATACCTGAAAAAAAATTGCAAACAGAACTTTGGCCCGGCATAAAAAGAATATTTGAAAATGAAGAAGAAGCGCAGTTATTAAAACAAAACATCAAAGCTTTTGCGCAACCCGAAGCTGTTCAAAATATAGTAAATGATATACTCAGAAGCATAAGTAAAAAGTAAATGAAACAAACATTTATAATCATAGCAACCTTATTCTTGTTTATCCTGACATTGGTGTTAGGCCGGTATTTTAATGCTGTTTCGCAACAAGAACGTATACAACAAACACAGGTTTATGTCTTTCCTATGGACAAAACTTTTATACTGCCTCAAGAGGTTTCCAAACTTATGCCTATAAATGATAGTGTGTATAAACAGATAGATATTGCCGCCATTGAAAAACAATTGGAACAAAATGCTTATATTGACAATGCCGAGGTATATAAAGATTTGAACGGCCGGTTAACAGCCGAAATTTCTCAATACAAACCAATTGCCAGAGTCATTGGAAACAAATCATATTATATTGACTATCAAGGAAATAAAAAACCATTGTCTGACCACTATACCGAAAATGTTATTTTAATATTTGGCGATATAAATAGCAATATTAAAAAACAGCTCATTAACTTAATACATCAAGTAGAAAGCGACCCGAATTTAAAACAAATAATTTCGGAAGTGCATATTAATGATAAACAGGTTGTAATCAAAACCGATCAATTGTCAGCAGATATCAGCATTGATATACTACAAAATATTGATAAACAACTGGATAAATTAAAAGCCATTTATAGCTATTTGGTCAAAACAAATAAAACCAATCAATATCAAAAAATAGATTTAAGATTTAAAAATCAAGCAGTTTGCAAAAAATAAATGCCTATGAACACATCACATTTTCCTTCCAACCAAGAGCGACCGGAGCAAGAGTCTCCATTTAGAGATCAAGACGACCGGTATGAAGTGGTCGGTCTAGATATCGGCACCACCAAAGTTGTGGCTATAGTCGGCAGAAAAAACCAATTCGGTAAAGTAGAAATACTCGGCTATGGCAAAGCACCCAATAACAAAGGGGTAAAAAACGGTGTGGTTATCAACCTGACCGAAACCGTTAAAGCCATTAACGAAGCTATTCAAAAAGCCGAATATAATGCCAAAATCAAAATTAAAAAAGTTGTCGTCGGTATAGCGGGGCAACATATTCGCAGTATTCAAACCAGCGAATACATTATGCGTGAACATCCAGAAGATATTATCACGCAAGAAGAAATAGATAAACTCATCAATCAGGTTAAACGTATTCACGTTGAACCCGGTGAAAAAATTATACACGCTTTGCCGCAAGAATTTAAAGTGGATGACGAAGGCAATATACCCGAAATGCCGATTGGGATGGCCGGCACGCGTTTAGAAGCCAATTTTCATGTGGTTGTTGGCAAAGTTGCTTCCATTCAAAACTTAGTCCGGTGTGTTCAAATGGCCAATTTGGAAGTTGTAGATGTTACTTTAGAGCCTTTGGCGTCGGCCGAATCGGTATTGGTAGATGAAGAGCGCGAAGGTGGCACTGTTTTGATAGATATAGGTGGTGGCACCACAGATATTGCCATCTTTAAAAACAATATCATACGCCATACAGCTATTATTCCCTATGGTGGCAATATTATAACAAAAGACTTGGCCAACGGCATTTATGTCTTAGAACGTAATGCCGAAGCCATCAAAGTCCGGTTCGGTTCGGCTTGGCCTGCAGAAAACAGTGATATGGAAGTGGTATCCATACAAGGATTGCCCGGCAGACCACCGGTAGAAATAAGCTTAAAAAGCATATCGCGTATAATCAAAGCACGCGTAGAGGAAATTATACAACTGGCAGATATAGAAATCAAACGCTACCAAGAAATCAGTAACGATCCGGTTTTATTAGGTGGTATAGTCCTAACCGGTGGCGGTGCCGAACTTAAACATTTACCGCAACTGGTAAACTTGATTACCGGCTTATATACCCGCGTCGGCAAACCCGTACAACACTTGGCAGGTGGTACCGAAGAAGATCTGATTAGTCCTATGTATGCTACAGCAGTCGGTTTACTAATGAAAGGCTTAACCGACAAACCAAATTACGAAACCTTTGAATATGAAGAGTATGAAGAAAAACCAGCATATAACAAAACTGAAAAAACAGAATTACCAATAGATAAACAAACGGAACAATCCGAAGAAAAAGAACCGGTTGAAACCGGCGAAAGTATAGATAAAAAAAGAAAAAAATCGCTGTATCAAGCTATGATGGAATTTTTAAAAAAATTAGAATAAATCATTGTAAATCAAATGCTTGATAAGATAATTAATACCAAATTAATGCTAAAATAATATCTATTTTAGTCTGAAATATAAACCAGTTTGGTATAAACTAAACAGAGATAATAAAAATTGAAAAGACCGTATTGTCAAAAACAAGAAATATGAACGATTTTAATTTGAATTTGGAATTTGATTTGGAAAAAAACAAATCCAATGTAATAAAAGTAATTGGTGTTGGCGGCGGCGGTGGCAATGCCGTAAATTACATGTATCAAAAGGGTATAAAAGATGTAGATTTTGTCGTGGTCAATACCGATTCGCAAGATTTGTCTAAAAGTCCGGTGCCGGTCAAAATACAAATAGGCAAATCCTTAACCGAAGGTTTGGGCGCCGGAGCCAATCCGGAAATCGGCGAGAAAGCAGCCATTGAAGATATAGAGGCCATCAAAAGTGTACTGGAGAACAATACCAAAATGATATTCATCACAGCCGGCATGGGCGGAGGAACAGGCACAGGTGCAGCTCCTATAATTGCCAAATTGGCCAAAGAAATGGGTATATTAACGGTCGGAATAGTGACCAGTCCGTTTATGTATGAAGGTAAAAAAAGAAATATTTATGCCCAAAAAGGTATTGAAAATTTGAGAGAATATGTAGACTCTTTGATTATTATCAACAATAATAAACTAAGAGAGATTTACGGCAACCTGACTTACAAACAAGCCTTTGCCAAATCAGATGAAGTCTTAGCCTCGGCCGCTACCAGTATTGCCGAAGTTATCACCCGCAACTATACGGTTAATGTCGATTTTAGAGATGTTAAAACCGTTTTGGAAAACAGTGGCACTGCCATTATGGGATCAGCCAAAGCTGCCGGCAATAACCGCTCTAAAGAAGTCATTATGAATGCTTTGGATTCGCCTTTGCTTAATGACAATAAAATTACCGGAGCTAAAAATGTCCTACTTCTGATTTTATCCGGCAGCGAAGAACATGAAATTACCATGGACGAAATAAGTGAAATCAACGATTTTGTGCAGATGGAAGCCGGTCACAGCGCTGATGTCATTTTAGGTATCGGAGAAGATGAAAGCTTAGGCGATGCCATTTCCGTTACTATTATTGCGACCGGATTTAATAAAAACCAGCAAGACCTGATTACCAATGCCGAACCGGATAAAATTGTTCATGTATTAAAAGACGAAAACGGTAGCGATATAAATATGACAGCCGATAACCAAATGGTTGAAAACACTTATGCAACAAGTGAAGTTATCTCCGAAAAACAACCGGATATCGTAGCAGAAGAAGATGATTATGGCAATACACAATTGACCATTGATTACAAACTGGAACCGGAATCAAAACAACAAACCGGCACAATCCAACCGGACAATTACGACTTAAATATTGAGCTAAAACAAAAAGAACCACAAACGCAGCAACCAAAAGTAGTGGAAGAAAAAACGGCACAACAGCCTTTGTTATTCAATTTTGAAGAAAAAATGCCGGAAAATGACTTTAACGATGTTGAAGATTTGTCAGAATTGCCCATTGAAATTGCATTAAAATTGCGTAAAAAACGCAAAAGCTATATAAAAAATTATGCAACTAAACTCGACGACAAATTATTGGAAAAAGAAGAAATGCCTGCTTTTAAAAAGAAAGGTATTGATGTTGACTTAACCCCTAAATCATCAACTGAAATACACAAAATTGAAATGGATGTCGATGGTAATTTTAAATTAAAAGATAGCAATTCGTTTTTAGAGGATAATGTCGATTAATCAAATAAAATCATTAAAAATTTTAAACCTTTTGCTTGTTTAAAAGTTATAGATAGATTAATTTTGCAATCGAAATATTTTCGTTGTGTAACATAGTGCAACGCTTAAATAAGAATAAGCCCGCGTGGCGCAACTGAATAGCGCATCGGATTTCGGCTCCGAGGGTTGGGGGTTTGAATCCCTCCGCGGGTACATAAAAGAGATTGGCATTGAGCCGGTCTCTTTTTTTTAACAGGGCAGATGCACACACTAAAATTTGTATAAATTGCATTATAAAGCTTATCAATTCGAGTATCCCGAACTTGTTTCGTGATGTATCAAAAATTTAGACAAGCGCGTTAAAATATTAATAGCAATGTCTTACATTTCGATACAAATTTTCTCATAAATTCGAAAATTCACTCAATGTGACATTGCTTTAACAATATAATGCTAAAGTATGAGTTTCCCTGTCTTTTTTATACCAAAATCAAAAAAACATTAAATTATTTTGCATCTTTGTAAATTAATAAAGAACCGTAATGACACAAAAAATATTGATTATCAATTTTGAAGAAATTTATCTAAAAGGTAAAAATCAAAAAATATTTATCAAACAATTGGTGCGTAATCTTAAACGCAAATTGACCAAATATCAAGATTATCTACAATTTACAAAGGCACAAGGCGGTTCTTATTTTATTGAGATTATCAAGGAAATTCCCAAAGACATACTCGAAGATATTGTCCATATTGTTAAAAACACACCCGGCATCACCGGTTTTTATGTAGCTGATACTGCCGGCATCAACATGGATGAAATCATTGAAAAAGCAGTAGCACATGCCCAAAGATATGCCGGCACTTTTAATAGTTTTGCCGTTGTAGCCAAACGGATTAACAAATCGGTGCCGTTTGATTCAATGCGCATAGGCCGTGAAGTGGGCAGTGCCATCAATGAACGCCTTGGCAAAAAAGTAGACCTAACCCGTCCCGACTTTAAATTACATATCAAAGTCAGAGGCCAATACACCATTATTTATTCTAAAATCATTCCCGGCATCGGCGGTTTACCGGTAGGCACTTCGGGCAAAGCCATTGCCATGTTATCCGGCGGTATAGATTCGCCAGTCTCTACCTTTATGGCAATGAACCGGGGCTTACATATTACGGCTGCCCATTTTCATTCGGTGCCGAAAACATCACCGCAATCAATTGAAAAAGTCAAAATGCTAGCACGACAATTGACCAAGTTTCAAGGACAAATCAAACTCTATTTGATACCTGTGTTGGATATTCAAGAAGCCATAGCCAAACATACCGACAGCCGCTTACGTCTGATTTTATTACGACGCATCATGTTAAAAGCAGGCGAAGCCATAGCCCGTCAAGAAAAAGCCAAAGCACTGATAACCGGCGACTCACTGGGGCAAGTCGCTTCTCAAACCTTAGAAAACATGAAAGCTACCGAAGCTGCCACCAATATGCTGGTATTGCGTCCTTTGGTGGCTTTGGACAAGAAACATATCATACAAACCGCCCAACAAATCGGCACCTTTGAGATTTCCATTTTACCACACGATGATGCCTGCGGATTGTTTACACCCAAATCACCGGAAACTAAAGCGCAGCTAAAATATGTAGAAGAGCAATGCAGAAAATTACCCGTAGATGAATTAATATCACAAGCATTGGCAAAAAGCGAAATTGTAATAATCTCAGACACTTCACTAATTAAACCCGATTAAAATGACTGCTGTTTTTCCTAATAACCATAATTTATTACTCAAAATAGCCCGTGAAACCGGCACGCCTGTCTATGTATATGACAAACAAACCATTGTCCGTCAAATAAAAAAACTTAAATCGGCTTTTAATAACCTGCCGCATCAAATACATTATGCCATGAAGGCCAATGAAGCGCCGGAAATATTACAAATAATGAAGCAAAATAATATTGGTTTAGATGCGGTATCACCCAACGAAATTGATCATGCCTTAAAAAACGGTTTTACTTCACAACAAATTATTTACACGCCCAGTTGCCCTTCGGACGAGGAACTACACAAGGCATTCCGCTTGGGCATTCATACACATTTGGGCGCCACCGGATATTTTGATTTTGTTTTAAAAAACTATCCTGATATCCCCGTAGGATTAAGAATTAATCCGGGCAATAGTATTGCAGGCAATCAAAAAATAGCGACCGGCCACCACCATTCAAAATTTGGCATACCCGTAAACCAATTGCCTCTTATCAAAGAATATATGGCTAAAGGGTTAATCATTGACTCATTACATTTGCACACAGGATCGGATGTCAAAAACTGGCAAGATTTGGCACGTTCGGTGGATGTTATTTTTGATTTTGCCCGGCATTTTCCCGATTTAAAATATTTGGATTTAGGTAGCGGATTTAAAGTCCCCTATCATGAAGACGATCCGAGCATTGATTTGCAAGCATACGCCGGTTATATTCAAAAAAAATTGGAAGTACTTGACCGACCGCTGTGCATTAAATTTGAACCCGGCAAGTTTTTAGTCAGTGAGGCCGGCGTTTTATTGGTCAAAGTCAATGTAGTCAAACAAGGATTTGATAAAAAATTTGTAGGTGTCAATTCCGGTTTTCATCATTTGATCAGACCCATGTATTACGATGCTTATCATCATATCGTCAATTTGTCAAATACGGAAAAACCTGCTGATAAATATGATGTGGTAGGTGTCTTGTGCGAAGAGGATACTTTTGCTTACGACCGCCCGTTGAGTCCGGTTAAAAAGGATGATATTTTAATGATTAAAAATGCCGGTGCTTATGGCTATGCCATGGCTTCAATTTATAATTTGAGAGATTTGCCCAAACAAGTTTTAATAGAAGACGAGAATTTTAGGCTTATATAAATAACCATCATCATCATTTTTTAAAGGACAGTTTTTCCGCCAGATAAGGTGTCAGCAATGATTTTCCGTGACGCACCAAATCTTCGGGCGTGCCTTGAAACACCAAATTACCACCGTTTTTGCCTCCTTCGGGGCCTAAATCAATCAACCAATCGGCCGATTTAATGATTTCCAAATTGTGTTCAATCACCAAAATACTATGGCCGTTTTCAATTAAGGCTTCAAAGCTGGCCAATAGTTTTTTAATATCGTGAAAATGCAAACCCGTGGTCGGTTCGTCAAAAATAAACAAAGTTTTGGGCTGCCGGTTCCCTTTGACCAAAAAAGAAGCCAGCTTAATCCGTTGGGCTTCACCACCCGATAAAGTCGATGATGACTGTCCCAAACTCACATAACCCAAACCAACGTCTTGTAAAGGTTTGAGTTTGTCAACAATTTTGTTTTGTTTGTATTTTTGAAAAAAAGCAATGGCCTCGTCCACTTGCATTTCAAGTATATCGGCAATATTTTTGCCTTCGTATTTGACTTCTAAAATTTCGTCTTTAAAACGTTTACCGTTACATACTTCACAAGTTAAATGCACATCGGCCATAAATTGCATTTCAATGGTCACAACACCTTCACCTTTACAATGTTCACAACGGCCGCCTTCTACATTAAAACTAAAATGTTTGGGTTGCAAACGCTTAATTTTGGCCAAGCGCTGCGATGCAAACAAACTGCGAATATCGTCATAGGCTTTGATATAGGTTACCGGATTGGACCGGCTACTGCGTCCAATGGGATTTTGGTCGAGATATTCCACATGTTGCAATTGATTGACACTGCCTTCCAAGGCGGTAAATTCGCCTATTTTAGGCCCGTGATCGTAAAGTTTTTTATGAATAGCCGGATAAATAATCTCAGAGGCCAAAGTGCTTTTGCCACTACCGGACACACCGGTAATAACAGTCATGGCGTGTAAAGGCACTTGCACATCAATATTCTTAAGGTTGTGCTGGCGTGCGCCGGTAATTTGAATAAAATCCTTTACAGGCCGTCGGGTTTCGGGCACCGGTATAGACAGACGCCCGTTGAGATATTGTGCCGTTAACGATTCCGATTTTAATATATCCTGATAACTTCCGGACGCCACCAATTCACCTCCGAAAGCACCGGCTTCGGGGCCCATATCTATGATATAATCGGCGGCTTTCATAATATCTTCATCGTGTTCTACAACCACCACGGTATTGCCCAAATCCCGCAAATTGTTTAATACTTTAACAAGCCGCTCGGTATCTTTGGGGTGCAATCCTATACTAGGTTCATCCAACACATAAATGGAACCTATTAAACTACTGCCCAACGAAGTGGCCAAGTTAATCCGTTGGGTCTCACCTCCCGACAAGGTATTTGAAGTGCGGTTTAAAGTCAAATAAGACAAGCCTACATCAATAAGAAAACTGATGCGGCTGTTGATTTCATATAATATCCGTTTGGCTATTTGACTTTCATAATCTGTCAATGACAAAGTATTAAAAAAGGCTTGAAGCTCGTCAATGGGCATATCTACCAATTGACCAATATGCTTGCCGCCTACTTGGACGTAAAAAGCTTCGGGACGCAAACGTTTGCCCTGACATGACGGGCAAATGGTTTTGCCTCGATAACGCGCCAACAACACGCGGTTTTGGATTTTATAACTCTTTTGTTCTATTTCTTTAAAAAAATCGTGAATGCCGGTAAAATATTCATTGCCGTTCCATACCAAATTTTGTTGTTCCGGACTCAATTGAAACCAGGGTTTATGCACCGGAAAATCAAATTTGTGTGCATTTTTAACGAGTTGCTCTTTATAATAGCTCAAACTATTTCCCCGCCAGCAAGCCACTGCGCCATCATATACAGACAAAGTGGTATTGGGGATGACTTTTTGCGGGTCTATACCCAATACACTACCAAATCCGTCACAGGTTTGACAAGCACCGTAAGGGGTGTTAAAACTGAATAAATGTATGTTGGGTTCGGGAAAAGTCAAACCGTCTAAATCAAAATTTTGCGAAAAAGTATAAACTTCTTTAGTTTGCCAATCCGTCAATATGATTTGACCATGACCTTCAAAAAAAGCTTTTTGAACGGAATCGGCCAAGCGGTTCCAATAATGGTCGTCATCTTTTATTTGTATTCTGTCAATGACAAGTTCCAATTGATCCGGCATCTCTTTTAAAGACAAAACTTCGTTTATGCTGATTATTTCCCGACCTATTTTTAAACGGGCATAACCTTGCTGTTCCAAAATACGGATAATGGTTTTGAGGTCTTTGCCGTGATGTGCTACCAAATTGACCGACAAAATCCAACGCGAAGCTTCGGGTTTGCTTTTTAAAAAAGCCATTACATCGGCTACCGTATGTTTTTTTACCTCTTGTCCCGATACCGGCGATATGGTTTTACCGATACGGGCATACAATAACTTTAGGTAATCATAAATTTCGGTGGCTGTGCCTACCGTAGATCGCGGATTGGAAGTGTTGACCTTTTGCTTAATGGCAATAGCCGGCGCAATACCTTTAATATTTTTGACTTTCGGTTTTTGTATTTTGCCCAAAAATTGACGTGCATAAGACGACAAACTCTCAATATAACGTCGTTGCCCCTCGGCATACAAAGTGTCATAAGCCAAACTGGACTTGCCACTACCCGACACACCGGTAATCACTACCAAATGGTTACGTGGTATAAGCACATCAATCGATTTCAAGTTGTTTTCTTCGGCTTCTTCTATCAAAATATGCTTTTCAGGGTCAAATATTCGGCTTATTTTTTTCATAAATATTATGATGCATTACAGGCAAAATGCAAAAATACAAGATTTAAGGCAAACCAACAGCGGTTTTAAACTATTTTAACTTAGGGCTTGCTGAAAAACACTTAAAAATCGCTTTTGCTTGGGTTGGTTTGGTTATTATTTACTTAGTAAGCGGCTGCGTTACTTCACTCTTTAGGTCGGAATATATTGAAATAACCGGTGGTTTTGCAAAACTTTCCCCACCGCACAACATTGACCGGATAGGACGGATTGGGGATTTTAACGCAATTTTTATCCTTTATGTGTTTTTCTATTGCAAGAAAGAAATATAAAAGAACAGTATTATTTATATTCATTTTAGAAAACTAAAACAAAACAGCTTTTTATTCTATTTTACCTTTCAAATTATATACTGATAAAATTTTCAAAAAAGTATATGCTAATAATGTTATGCTTATGATTAAGATTATTAGAATAACATATACATTAAATTCCAATGTTAAATTTTTTAAAATGGAAAAAATATATTTAGTGACATAAACAGAATTGAAGTTTAAAAAAACGTAAAATAAAAAAGAATTCCAAAAGCCAAGCTTAACATATATATAACTTAATATAATACTTATAAATGTAAACTCAAATATTGTATGTTCTGGATCAATATGAAATAAAATTAATATAAGTAATGTTATTATCATACTTTTTATAAACGAATAAAATTGAGTTAAATTATTTAAAATGATGTGATAAAAAAACAAGGTTGATAAAAAAGGTATAATTATAATCGTATGTGATAAAACAACGAAATCTTTATATATTAGAGTTGGAAATTCATAATTTAATATTTTATAGTTTCCTTGCAAAAAAATTTCTACAAATAAAAGTAGGGCTATATAAAATACATAAAATTCAAGCGAAAAAATATATAAATATGTAATGTGCAAAATATTTAGATTAGTAGCTTTTGGTAGGCTTTTTAAAATTTTGAATAAAGAAAATTTGTAAGTAATCAGTATTATAAATAATAAACAAATACTTTGTGGCACGTATGATAAATAAATAGTGAGATTATATTTTGCATTATAAAAAAAATTGCTGTTCTCTAAAAAGGGAAGTAATAATTTTAAAATAAAGCATAAAATTATAGCAGAAATTATTAAGATTATTAATTTAATTTTTTTCATAATAAAACTATCACTTTAATGTTTCCAAATGATAAATATCTTTATTTAAAAAAATGGAACCCCGCTGCCGCATGAATCCCTTTGTGTGGTATTTGTATTTATTTAACATCAAATATAATAATATTTTCTAGTATGTCTACAATGCCACTATAATCATGCTCCGTTACCGCAAGATTTCGCCACTAATGCACGAATTAACGAGATTTTACCCCCAGTATGCGAGATTTGAGTGATTTTTTAAAGCGGTTTGGCGCAAGCGCCGATTATTTTACCCGCCCAATGTGATGAAATAGGGCGGTAAATTGATGAAGATTGCGCTGGTAATACAAAAGCAGTTTTTTTGGTGTTTTTTGTTGAGTATTTTGGCTGTGGCGGTGGGGTAAATGAATAGCGGGCACAAAGCGTCCGCTTGAAGTGATTGTGTTAGAACCTCATAGTGAAATAAATTTACTCAATAAATTCAGAATAAATATCATAAAGTATCCATTTATTATTTTTGTCTAACTTGAATAAAAAATGTATATATCTCAATTTATTTTTAGAAGCTATAACTATTTCTGTTTTCTTTTCATTATTATTTTTTGAGTAATTTTTAAATTCATGTAATAAATAATATCCTGTTCTAAAATCATCAAATATTTCATCAAAATATTGGTTATAATCGGATATTTTTCTTTTTTGAATAAATAAATAAGTTTCATCTTTATTTTTCTCAAAGAATTTATTATAATCGGAAGTGTAGATTATATCGTTAATAAATTCCTTTTTTAAATAAAAATAATTACACGATAAAAAAGCAAATAGTAATGTGTAAACAATAATATGTTTATTTTTCATTTCAATCAATTTCTTTTTAATCTTCCATATATACATTTCCCCACAAGCTTTCCCAAAATGTAGCAGATCTTAATGTGCCACGTTCAATCATCCCATTATTACGACAACCCGAGCTCATCTTGCCATTCTTTACCGTTGTACTTATACTTCCCCTCCTCCGGTGTTATTTGTTTTATTTCTTTTTTTTCGACCAACTGTTCTTGGTATTTGACATCTTTGCGGGCAGGCACGTAGGCGTTGCGTTTAAGACCGAAGGGGTAATATGCCGGTTTTGTGCTCATAGGGTAAAGTTATAAAAAATATTTAATTAAACATTACTTTTTTGCATTGCCCAAAAAAGTAATCCCGACGCAAGGTCGGGACTCCCTTCGGTGCAGCAGATAGTTTTACGCTTTTTCGTCGTTATTTTTACGCAAGAACCTCTTAGGGCATGCCTCTTGTAGTAGCTTTTGCTTGAGTTGGTTGGTTTTTACTTTGGTTGCAACGTGTCATTTCGACAGAGCGACAGCGACGAGAAATCTATTATAATGTAAAGTTTAGCTAAAAAAAAATAGTGGTTAAGTTTGTTTTGTTGTTTTGTAACTTTTTTTGACGCAGACTCATCCCGCACACACTTCGGGATAATGCAGATTTACCGGATATACGCAGATTGTTATTTTGCTATACAAAATGTTTCTTTCCCCCTGCTACACAATCCCCCCCAAAAAAAATAGCGGCCCGGAAGTTGCTTTATCAATTCATCAGATACCCGATTTATCAATGAATACAAATACAAAATGGCGCTAATGCCTGTAAATACGATAGTAAAAGGTTGTCAAAAGATGCCTTAAAACACAAATAGTAACATTTCTAAAAAAATTATATCTTTATGCCCAAAACCATATCTTATGAAATATTTTATATTAAGTTTATTGAGCCTACTGTTGTTTAACTGTAATAGCTCAAAACCATTAAAACAAACCGTTCAAAAAAACACAAAAGTGAATTATAAAATAGTAGCACAATCGGCCTTGCACGGTAACGGTGCCGAACAGATAAAACCGGGATCCTATATTATTAAAGATCAAAAAAGCTGGCAAGACTTATTAAAAAAAATGGACCGTGTTAACAATGAAAGCAGCAAGTTTGCCATTAATGAAATAGATTTTGACAAAAGCATGATTGTGGCGGTTTTTGATCCTATTATGGGCAGCGGCGGTGTCAAACTCAAAGTTAATCAAGTCAAAGAAACCGAAGATATGCTGATTGTAAGTGTCGGACATAAACATCCACAAGAACAATTGTCCATAATGGTGATGAATCAACCTTATTTGATACTAATGTTGCCAAAAACAGATAAAAAAATAAAGGTGGAAATAGAAAAATAAATACCAGTATTACTTATTTTTTATGTCTCTTGCCACGCGCATGATGCGGGCCTTTAAATTTAGATGTTTTTGTTTTTTTAGAACTGAAAAAAGTCCGGTTGGTATCGCTTAATAATATTTTAATCAAATCAGAGCGCCCCAAAGCTGTAAGTTTGTCTTTAATCCATCGCCGGTTTTCGGGTTTATACCAAAAGAAAAATTTCCATTGATCTAGTTTTTCTTTACGGTTGCGGACGACTTTAACCGGTTTTAAAGTATACGGATGATAGCCCGAATAATAGGCTACGGTTGCCACAGTCATAGGCGTTGGTGTAAAATCTTGCACTTGTTCCAACTGAAAGCCCATAGCTTTGGTTTCGGCAGCCAAATTGGCCATGTCTTCCATATCACTTTGAGGGTGAGAAGAAATAAAATACGGCACCAATTGTTGTTTTAAATGATGTTTACGCAATATTTTATCATATATTTTTTTAAAATCGTGAAAATATTTAAACGAGGGTTTTCGCATCATTTTCAAAACACGGTCAGAGGTATGTTCGGGGGCCACTTTTAACCGGCCTGAGGTATGTTTGGTAACGAGTTGTTCCAAATAAGATTCCAATTCTACGGGATTCGCTTTTTTGTTAAAGGACGGCACCGTTAAGTCATAGCGAATACCACTGGCTACAAAGGCTCTTTTGACTTTGGGGTGATTGTCAATGCTTTTGTATATGTCCAACAAATCTTTATGAGAGGTATCCAAATTACTGCAAACCACCGGATTGATACAAGAGGGCGCCGTGCATTTTTCGCAAATGCTCAAATCTTTACCTTTCATTTTATACATATTAGCCGAAGGGCCTCCAATGTCGGATATATAACCTTTAAAATCTTCTTGTTCAACAATTTGATTCAGCTCTTTAAGTATCGATTTTTTACTGCGACTGGCAATAAATTTACCTTGATGCGCCGAAATGGTGCAAAAACTGCAACCACCGAAACAGCCTCTGTGAATATTGATAGAATGCTTAATCATTTCATAAGCGGGTATAGGACCACGCTTGCGATATTTGGGATGTGGCATTCGGGTAAAAGGCAAATCAAATGCGGCATCAATTTCGTGCTCGGTCATGGCCGGATAAGCCGGATTAATCACCAAAGTTTGATGGCCTATTTTTTGTAAAATCCGGTTCTTAGCTTTCATCATATTGGATTCTACTTCCAAGGTTTTAAAATTTTGGGCAAAAGCTTTTTTGTCCGTTAAGCAACGTTCGTGCGAGTGAATCCAAATATCATCCCAATGTTTGTTTTTGGGAATTATTTCATTTTCGTTTAATAAATAAGCCGTTTGTTTAATGGTTTTTAAAGAAGAAAATGGCACGCCGCGTTCTACCAATTTTACAATTTCGCGCAAAGGCTGTTCTCCCATGCCATAAACCAGCAAATCAGCGCCCGAGTCTTTTAAAATTGAAGGTCTCAAATTATCACTCCAATAGTCGTAATGGGTTACCCGTCGGAGTGAAGCTTCTATACCGCCTAAAAGAATAGGCACATCAGGAAAAAAACGTTTTAATATTTGGCTGTATTTGACACTGGCATAATCCGGTCGATGTCCCCATTCACCACCGGGAGAATAAGCATCTTTGTCTCGGGGTTTTTTACTGGCGGTATAATTGCTAATCATAGAGTCCATACTGCCGGCTGTCACTGCAAAAAACAGACGCGGTTTTCCCAACTTGGTAAAATCTTGCAAATTATCGCGCACATTGGGTTGCGGCACAATGGCAATGCGTAAACCAAAACTTTCAAATATGCGCCCGACTACTGCGGGCCCGAATGAGGGATGGTCAATATAAGCATCGCCGCTAAAAAGAATAACGTCCAGTTGATCCCAACCGCGTTTTTTGACTTCTTTGGCGGTAGTAGGTAACCAATCGGTAAGACTGTATTTATGAACTTGCATATCAAAATATTTCCGGACAAAGTTACAACAATAGCCTAAAACTTTGTTTCACCAAATCGTTTTGGTATTATCTATTTCTTTTTATTGGCAAAGGCTTTCATTCGTGCTTGCCATTCGGTAGTTTGTGACAAAAATGCAAAATTGTCGGCAGCATAGAGTTTAGCCGCTTCAATCTCGCGTTTAGTGGTAAAATTGACCGTGTTTTTAGTATATTCCAACGCCAGAGCGGGTGCTTCGGTAATTTGACGGGCAATAGCGATGGCTTTGTCAATAAGCTCGGAAGCATTGGCAGTATAATTGACCAATCCCATTTGCAAAGCTTCACCGGCTTCTATCATACGACCTGTGAGCAACAAATCTTTAGTGCGCCCCTCACCTATCAAACTCTTTAAATACATGGTGCATGTGGCCGGTAAAATGGCCCCTAATTTGACCGCAGGATAACCAACTTTGGCACCGGTAGACATAATTCTTATATCGGCAGCCGTGGCATAACCGAAACCACCACCTAAAGCCAATCCGTTTATCATGGCAATGGTGGGTTTTGGAAAATTGTAAATCAATTCGGAGGTGTTTTCTAAAAGTAAAGCAAAGCTTCTGGCCTGTTCTACTGTTTTCAAATCCAACAAAGCTTTTAAATCCACACCGGACGAAAAGGCTTTGCCTTCACCCGAAATGATCATAACTTTTAAAGTATCATTGGCAGATTCTTGTCTTAAAAGAGCCGCTAATTCTTCCAACAAATCTTGATTAAAAGCATTGTATTTATCCGGCCGGTTAAATTTTAAATAACCGATGCCGGCTTCCATTTTATAATTTATCAAGGACATAATCAATCAATTTTAAAAAAACAAAGATAGCGCAATTTTACATTTTATTATCTTAAATTTGCATGATTCTTATTGTTGACAAAAACAAGCATTTTATGCAAGCACAAACCATTTTTTATTGGCTTACGGGTATTATTATCGTTATATTTCTTATTGAAAAATATTTGGATTGGCTCAATGCCCGCCATTTTAATGACAGTTTACCCGAAGTCGTTGCCGATGTATATGATGCAGCATCTTATCAAAAATCTCAAAAATATAAAACCGCCAATTACAAATTTGAACAGTTCACCGGTTTTATATCGCTTATGGCTATTCTGGCCATTTTATGGTTTAAAGGCTTTGCCTGTCTGGATCAGCTAGTGAGCCGGTGGACGTCTTCCTCGTTTTTACAAAGCTTGTATTTTTTTGGCGTTTTAATGGTTTTAAGTAGTATTTTGAGTTTACCTTTTGCTTACTACCGCACTTTTGTAATTGAAGAAAAATTCGGTTTTAACCAATCGACTCGAAAATTATTTTTCACGGACCAAATCAAATCCCTCTTGATAAGCCTTGTGTTAGGTGGTGTTTTATTAAGTGCTTTTATTTGGTTTTACCAAAAAACAGGGACGTCATTTTGGATATATGCCTGGGGCGTTTTTGCTTTGTTTAGTATTTTTATCAATATGTTTTATACCGATTTGATTGTGCCGCTGTTTAACAAACTGACGCCCCTACCCGACGGCGAATTGAAAGATAAACTAAAAGACTTGGCTCAAAAAACAAATTATCATCTATCAAAAATTTATGTTATAGACGGCAGCAAGCGCAGTAGCAAAGCCAATGCATATTTTTCAGGTATAGGTCCGAATAAAAAAGTGGTTTTGTATGACACCTTGATCAAAGACTTGACCCCCGCCGAAATTACAGCCGTTTTAGCCCACGAAATAGGTCATTACAAACGTAAACATATTATATATCAGCTTATATTGTCATTACTGACCACAGGTTTAATGCTTTATTTGTTATCCTTAGTCATACATAGCGACTTATTAGCCCAAGCTTTAGGCGTGCCGGCAGCCAAGTTCCACATTAATATAATTGCTTTTGCTTTACTATTTACGCCTTTATCTTTTATGATAGGACTTCTGACCAACCATGTATCGAGACGCTTTGAATATCAAGCGGATGCTTTTGCCAAAAAATATCATAATTATGAGGATTTAATCAGCGGGTTAAAAAAGTTGAGTCGTAACAGCTTGAGCAATTTAACCCCGCATCCGTGGTATGTTTGGGCACACTATTCACATCCAACTTTACTACAACGAATCAAAGCTTTACAAGACCGGTAAAAAAGATTATTTTTGCAAAAAAGAAAATACTATGAATCCAACCACCAAAAAAATATTATGGCAAGCCGCCTTGGTAACTGTTGTTATCTTTATTGTTACCGCCTTACTAATCATACCGTCCAAACCTACTCCTCAAAATTACCTGTTGAGCATAATGGCTGTTTTGGCTGGCGCCCGTTTATTTTCAAAATACCGCTAACTCTAAAATTCAGGTTTACGTCTTTCGACAAAAGCAGTCGTGCCTTCTTTAAAATCTGATGTAGTAAAGGCATTGCCGAATAATTTTTTTTCTATGTCAAAACCATCTTTGTAATAAGAAGCATTGACAGCCTTAATAGCCAAGGCTTGGGCTTGAGGCGAGTTTTTCATCAGTCTATGCGCTTTATTGACTGCGGTTTCCATGAGATTTTCCAAAGTGGTTAGTTCGGTTACCAAGCCGTAATCCAAAGCTGTTTTGGCATCTATCATATCGGCGGTTAGTATCATATTCATGGCACGTCCTTTGCCTATAATTTGTGCCAAACGTTGGGTGCCGCCATAACCGGGAATGACTCCCAAAGACACCTCGGGCAATCCCATTTTAGCACTATCGGCAGCAATACGGATATGAGAAGCCAAAGCCAATTCCAAGCCACCGCCTAATGCAAAACCGTTAATAGCTGCAATGACGGGCGTTTCCAAATTCTCAACAAAATCAAATAATAAAGCTTGACCGGTAGCGGCTAATTCACGACCTTGCACTGCATCAAAGTTCATAAACTCTTTGATATCTGCTCCGGCGACAAAAGCTTTTTCTCCACTGCCGGTGACTATAATCGTCCGCACCTGTTTGTCATCATTCAATTGTTTAAACGCTTCATGCAGTTCTTCTATAGTCTGCTTGTTCAAGGCATTGAGTTGTTTAGGACGATTTATGGTGATATAACCTATTTTGTCTTTTATTTCTATCAGTAAATTGTTATAATGTGTCATATTTTAAGATTTTTTATTTATCAAATTCAATTATAAAGGTAGTGCCTTGGTCGGTATCCGAATGAAAATAGATACGACCGTTATGATTTTCAATAATTCTTTTAACAATGGCCAAACCTAAGCCCATACCACTGTTTTTGGTCGTAAATTTAGGCTCAAATATCCGCGATTGATGTTCCGGAGCAATACCACTGCCATTATCGGTTACGGTGATATAAATTTTATCTTCAGTTTCACGCGCGCTAACCAATATATCAGGCATTCTGTCATCGGGGACGGCTTGTATGGCATTTTTTACCAAATTGGCAATGACGCGCTGTATTTGATTTTTATCAAAATTAAAAATAATTTTTTGATCGCTACTGACAAATCTTACTTCTTTGGGATCATATAATTTTAAAGCATTTCGAATTACTTCGACCAAATCGCCTTCTTGCAAATTGGCTTGGGGCATTTTTGCAAAATCAGAAAAAGCCGATGCTATTTTACTCATTAAATCAATCTGTTCGATAAGAATATTTGAAAATTCGTTAAACTTATCCTTAATATCCGGATCTTTCGGATCAAAAGTCATTTGAAAACTTTGAATATTAAGTCGCATGGGTGTCAACGGATTTTTAATTTCGTGTGCTACTTGACGGGCCATATTACGCCAAGCTTCTTCCCGTTCGGTTTGCGCCAATTTATTGGCACTTTCTTCCAACTTATCCACCATTTTATTATAAGATTCTATCAACTCATTGATTTCATCATTAGGATTTTTGATTTGTATTTTTTGACTCTGCTTAGAGAAAGATGTTTGTCGCAATACTTGATTGACCGTATTTAAAGATTTGGTAATATATCTCGACAAAAGATAAGAAATAATTATAGCCAAAAAGAACATTATGATATAAATGGTGCCCAAATTCTTTAAAAATTCTTCCAATTCCTTTTTATAAAAAGTGCTGTCGGCCAGGTAAGGCAAATTTAATACGGCAATAGGTTTGAATTTACGATTATATATATAACTGTATGACGACTGATATTCACCGTCTTTACCTTCATGCTTGATAACATAGCGTTTGTCGGGACTTTGATCGATTTTTTTAATAATTTCGGGGGACAATTGTTGCAAACTGTCATGCGATTGATTTAAACGCAACAAAGAACTGATAAGCAAATGACCTTGTAAATCATAAATGTTTATAGGCATTTTATGTATACGTGACAATTCACTTATACTGGACAACCCGCGTGTATTGCCATGAGACTTAAAAATATATTTTAGCTTTTCAGGTTTAACTTCAAAAGAGGTGTTTTCTAAAATACTGTTGATGTGCACCTTAACGGCAGTTTCCTTACGCAACAAACGTTTTTTATGATAATCTTCCGCCTCTTCACGATATTGCATTACGGTTACAACCAATATCATTACCGATGCCAAAAACACCAAGCCCATCATCGAAATAAAAATCTTGGATCGTAATGAAGTGGTCGAAATTTTCATGCTTATTTTTTCTCAAATTTACATATTTAAAACCAAAAACCCATTTAACGGTGTTTGATAGCAAATTTAGAAAAAAAATTCCGGTTTATTGAATGACTATTTTAAATAAAAATCTTTAAAATTAGAAAATATAAGACATAGAAAAATATATTTTAGCCGGTAATCTGTCTTAAAAAAATTGTTAAAAGCCTGCAAAAAAAACAAAAATGCTTTAATCAACAGAGTCTATAACCTGAAAAACCTTACAAATGTCAGTTTTTTTTATATATTAGCCGCAACTTAACTAAACAAAAATAAAAAACTAACTATGAAAAAATTGACGTTTATGATGCTGTTTTTAGGCGTAATGTTATCGACATATGCCCAAAAACTAACCGGTATAGTCATTGATGCTAATAATGATCCTATACCCGGTGCCAATGTGATTGTTAAAGAAACACAAAGTGGAACCACTACTGATTTTGAAGGAAATTTTACCATAACGATTAAAGAATTTCCGGTTACTTTACAGGTATCATTCATAGGTTACCAACCTGTTGAAATGAAAATTAACGGTCCGCAAACCTTAAAAATCATTTTAAAAGAAAATAATGAATTCTTGGAAGATGTGGTTGTTACCGCTTCAAGAAGTAAAGAAAAAATTAAAGAATCACCGGTGAGTATAGAGCTGATGAGTTTAAAAGAAATAAAACGCACTACCGCGCCTTCTTTTTACGACGGCTTATCAAACCTCAAAGGTGTCGATTTAAACACTAACTCATTGACTTTTCAATCGGTAAACACCCGCGGATTTGCCACTTTTGCCAATAACCGTTTTTTACAATTAATAGACGGTATGGACAACACATCTCCGGCTTTAAATTTTCCGCTGGGGAACTTGATAGGTATCAACGAACTCGATGTGCAAAGTGTTGAAATCTTACCCGGTGCTGCCTCAGCTTTATATGGCGCCAATGCCTTTAACGGCGTTTTGAACATGCGTAGTAAAAATCCCTTTAACAGCCTCGGATTGAGTGCTTATGTCAAATACGGTGTTACCAAACAAGAAGCGGCCGGTACCAATCCGTATAGCGACGTTGGTGTCAGATATGCCTGGGGAGGTAATTATGCTGCGGCTAAAGTTAACTTCTCATTCTTAAAAGGTACCGATTGGTATGCCGTGGATTATACAGATATTGATACAAATCCCTTAAATGCCGGATTAAGAGGCAACCGTCAATCTAACCCTTCTTATGACGGTATGAATATTTACGGTGATGAAATTGCATACACCATACCTATTCACGATGCTACCGGCGGATTATTAGATGATATTCGTGTATCACGAACCGGCTATAAAGAAGTAAATTTAACAGATTATGAAGCCAAAAGTTTAAAAGCCGACGTCGGTTTTCATTACCGCCCCAGTGGTCAACCGGGTAAATTGGAATTTATATGGAACTCACGCTTCGGTAGCGGTAAAACCATTTATCAAGGTGCCAACCGCTATGTCTTGGACGGTATCTTAATACACCAACACAAATTGGAAGTAAAAAACAAAAACTGGTTTGTGCGTGCTTATTACACCGGTGAAGATGCCGGAAACTCTTACGACACTAAATTTACCGCTTGGAATATCAACCGTAAATGGCGTAGTGACAGAGCTTGGTTTACTGACTATGGACGTGTTTACGTAAATGCACGTTTAAACGGTGCCGACGAAGCTACTGCTCATCAAATGGCAAGAGATTTTGCCGATAACAGTCCGGTAGATTCTTTTGGACAACCGAAAACCCCCAGATTTGAACCGGGAACTCCGGAATATGAACAAGCTTTTGCCGAAGTAACCAGTGATCCCAATTTTAAAACAGGTGGTAAATTTATAGACAAAACCAATTTAAAACATATTGAAGGCAATTATAATTTTAGAGATTTAATCAAATTTGCCGAAATACAAATAGGCGGGTCATTACGCCGTTATTCGTTACATTCCGACGGCACAATTTTTACCGACTATCCGGGTTCTACCCCCATTAATATTGACGAAGCAGGTGCTTATATACAATTGAGCAAAAAATTGATGGACGACCGTTTAAAATTAGCCACTTCACTCCGTTATGACCAGCAAAAAAACTTTGACGGAAATTTCTCTCCCAGATTCTCTGCCGTTTATTCGGCTGGAGAAAATAAAGAACACAATTTCAGATTGTCTTTACAAACCGGTTTTAGAAATCCTTCCACACAAGATTTATATATCGGTTTGGACTTAGGCCCCATTACTTTGGTAGGTGCTGCCCCTGACAACCGAGATCGTTACGAAGAAGTGGTGCCGGCTCACGACCCTGTTAATAATGTAGATTTCCCAGCCACAATCACCGGCCGTGATGCTTATACTAATGCATATACGTTGAGTTCATTCCTCAAGTTTGCTCAAACACAAAATCCGGCAGACTTAGTAGTTGCACAAACAGAAACCATCAAACCCGAACAAGTATCTACCATTGAATTTGGTTACCGCGGTGAAATTATTAAAAACTTAAGTTTGGACTTTGCCGCTTATTACAATCAGTATAACGACTTTGGAGCAAGCACACGCGTTATGGCATTGTCAAGCCAAGTAGGTACAGTTGATAACTTCAACAGCGCATTACCTGCTATTGGCTCTCATGCCTTTAAACCTTTTCAATTATATACCAATGCCAAATCTACCGTTATTTCTTACGGAGCTGATTTCGGAATTAACTACAAAGCCGGTGACTATATGATTGGTCTTATCTATGATTATGCCAAATTTGACTTTACCCCCGCCGAAGGCGAAGAAGATTTTAGGCCCGGATTTAATACACCCGAACATAGAATCAAAGCTTCGTTGGCTAATGATAAATTATATAAAGGCTTTGGTTTTAAAATAGACTATAAATACCAAACCGAATTTATGTGGCAATCGTCTTTTGCCGACGGCATGGTGCCTGCGCGTAGCATTTTAGATGCACAAGTGAGTTATAATATTAAAAAATATAAAACCAAAATCAAAATCGGTGGTTCCAATTTACTTGGAGATGAATATTTACCTGCACCCGGCACCGGAAAAGTGGGTAGCATGTTCTACTTCGGATTAACTTATGGAAATTAATTCAAAAAAAATTAAAAGCTCTATATTTAAAAAGCTGCCTGTTATATCACGGGCAGCTTTTTTTATTTGAATAAGAAAACCGAAGCTTTAAATTGGTTATTATAATACCAAAATGATACATATTTTAGTCCGATGTTTCGTTTCTTTTTCACTTGCTCAGCGTCGAAAATACTTGTCTGTAGCTACTCCTACTGTGTTTTTCTCGTTAAATAAGTAATCCCGAAGCTTCGGGACAAAATATTTTGTACTAAAACATAAATCAATGTGGTATAATTTTCTCTGTTGAAACAAATTTGAAAACGAAAATTCCCCATTTCAAACTAATACTAATTTAATGTAAATTTTTTTAAAAGCAGTCCAAAATCATTTGATAAGAAAAATAGTTTTATACCTTTGTGTGTTTCAATCATTAAGTTTAATCAAAACAAAAAATAAAATACTATGGCAAAACAATTTCCTAAATTTATAGGTGATGCGAATGAAGCGGTAGCCAGAGTAGCACATAAGATTAATGAAGTCTGTGCTATCTACCCCATTACGCCATCGTCTCCTATGGGTGAGCATGCTGATGCACTAAGCGCCAAAGGAGAAAAAAATATTTGGGGTGAAATTCCCCGCGTAATTGAAATGCAAAGTGAAGGTGGTGCCTCGGGTGCCGTACACGGCGCTTTGCAAGGTGGTGCGTTGACTACAACATTTACCGCCTCACAAGGATTATTATTGATGATCCCCAATATGTATAAAATTGCCGGTGAATTACTACCGACTGTTTTTCATATTGCAGCCCGAACCGTAGCCACACATGCATTATCCATTTTTGGTGACCACTCCGACGTTATGGCAACACGCCAAACCGGATTTGCAATGTTATTTGGCGGATCTGTTCAAGAAGCGCAAGACATGGCTTTATTGGCACAATCAGCTTCATTAAATACCCGTGTGCCTTTTTTAAATGTGTTTGACGGTTTCCGCACTTCACATGAAATTCAAAAAATTGATGCCATTCCGGATGAAATTTTAAATGAAATGATACCGGAAGATAAAGTAATGGAGCATAAAGTCCGTGCTTTGGACCCCGACAGACCAAAATTGAGAGGTTCTTCTCAAAACCCTGATGTTTTCTTCCAAAACAGAGAACGCTCCAATCCGTATTATCAAAGAGTTCCCGGGGCAGTTAAAGAAGCTTTTGACAAGTTTTATGAACTGACAGGACGCCGTTACGAACTATACCAGTACTATGGCGCCCCCGATGCCGAACGAATGATTATCATTATGGGATCAGGTATGGGAGCTGCTTTGGAAACCATTGAAGAAATGAACAAAAACGGTGAAAAAGTCGGTGTATTGGTCGTTAGATTATATCGTCCGTTCTCTATCAAAGATTTTATAGATGCCATTCCTCAAACCGTTAAAAAAATAGCTGTTTTAGACCGCACCAAAGAATCCGGAAGTATCGGAGAACCATTATATATGGATACTGTAAATGCTTTTGTAGAGTCTGATAGAGAAATGCCTAAAATTGTAGGCGGTCGTTACGGTTTATCTTCTAAAGAATTTAACCCGACACATGTCAAAGGTGTTTTTGATGAACTCAAAAAAGACAAACCTAAAAATCACTTTACCGTTGGTATTGTAGATGATGTGACCTTTACCAGTATTGATAGAGACGAAAACTTTAAAGTGGACAACAACAATAAAAGTTTCTTATTCTTTGGTTTAGGATCTGACGGAACGGTTTCCGCCAATAAAAACTCTATTAAAATTATCGGTCAAACTACTGACAACTATGTACAAGGATATTTTGTATATGACAGTAAAAAAGCCGGTGCTCGTACCGTATCGCATTTACGCTTCGGTCCTGATCCAATCAATTCTACTTACTTAATTGATGAAGCGGATTTTGCAGCTATTCACCAGTTTAACTTTATTCAAAAATATAATTTTGTCAAAAACGTCAAAAAAGGAGGAACACTATTGTTAAACTCTCCTTTTACAGCGGATGAAATTTGGGATCAATTACCTCGAGAAATTCAACAGGAAATTATCGACCGCGAATTGAAATTCTATGTAGTAGATGCTTCCCGTGTAGCCTTTGAAGCCAAATTAGGTCGTAGAACCAATACCGTTTTACAAACATGCTTCTTTGCTATTTCCGGTATCCTTCCCAAAGACGAAGCTATTGAAAAGATTAAAACGGCCGTTGTAAAATCATATTCACACAAAGGTGATGCTGTTGTTCAAATGAACTTTAACGCCATTGACAAAGCTTTAGAATACCTGCAACAAGTTGATTATCCTAAACAAGTTACCAGTGATAGACAATTAGAAAGCGTTATGCATGAAGATGCCCCCGAATATGTTTTAGACGTATTGGGCAAAATCTATGCCGGTGAAGGTGACAGCCTTCCGGTAAGTGCTTTTGAAGCAGATGGCACCTTCCCTACCGGAACTGCCAAATATGAAAAATCAAATATCGCTGACTTTGTTCCTACTTGGGATGATACCGAATTGTGTACACAATGTAACAAGTGTGTTCATATTTGTCCGCACGCTGCCATTCGTTCTAAAATTATAGATGTAGAAGCCTTGGCTGATGCACCGGAAGATTTTCGTAAAACCAAAATCAAAGGCCGTTATGAAGGTGTTGACACTTATATCTTACAAGTAGACCCCGAACATTGTACCGGTTGTAATCTTTGTGTGGCTGTTTGTCCTGCCGAAAGCAAAACCGAACCGGGCTTTAAAGCCATCAATATGCACCCGCGTATGGAAGTGCAACCTGTTGAACAAAAATTATGGGATTACTTCGTTGACCTACCTTGGTACGATCGTAAAAAACTAAAATTGAACACCGTTAAAAACGTTCAATTCTTAGAACCTTTATTTGAGTACTCAGGCGCTTGCCCGGGTTGTGGTGAAACACCTTACATTAAAGAAGTAACACAATTATACGGTGACAGTTCATTGATTGCCAATGCAACCGGATGTTCTTCTATCTATGGCGGTAACCTACCTACGACCCCTTATACAACCAACGACAAGGGACAAGGACCTGCTTGGGCAAACTCTTTATTTGAAGACAATGCCGAATATGGTTTGGGTATGAGACTGGCTTTAACTGAAAAACAAAAAACAGCGCGTACATTATTAAAACGTTTTGAAGATGTTGTCGGTAGTGAATTGGTTGAAGCCATTTTGAACAACCCCGAAGCTGACGAAACTCAAAAAGAACAACAATTAGAATACATCAAACAAGTACGTGAAGCTATCAAAGATATTGACAGCAACGACGCACGTCGTTTGATGGTATTAGCTGATGATTTGCGTAAGAAATATATCTGGATCTTTGGTGGAGACGGATGGGCTTATGATATCGGTTACGGCGGATTAGACCATGCTATTGCCAGTGGCGAAAATATCAATATTTTGGTAATGGATACTGAGGTTTACTCTAACACCGGTGGCCAAGCTTCTAAAGCAACACCAACAGGAGCCAGTGCTAAATTCCAAGTAGCCGGTAAAGAAATTCCTAAAAAGGATATTGCTTTACAAGCGGTTGCTTACGGAAATGTCTATGTGGCTCAAATAGCCAGTGGTGCCAAAGATCAACAAGCTTTGAAAGCTATTAAAGAAGCTGCTGAATATGATGGACCTTCTATCTTGATTGCTTACTCTCATTGTATTGAACATGGATATGATATGGGAGATGGCGCTGATCACCAAGATTTGGCTGTTAAGTCAGGTTACTGGCCTTTATTCAGATACGATCCACGCAAACCGGCCGGAAAAAAATTCCAGTTGGATAGTAAAGCGCCCAGTATTCCTGTTACGGAATTGATTGACAAAGAAGCCCGATTTGCTCGTGTTAAAAAAGCAAATCCCGAACGTGCCAAAATGTTAGCCGAAATGCTTCAAAATGAAATCAATACCCGTTGGGAAAGATTAGAATTATTGTCTAAATTATAAAATTTAGTCCGTAAATATTAATAAGGCGTCGCTTGTAGCGGCGCCTTTTTTTTGTCTGATAAAAAATAAGTTTAACAACTAATAAGCACTTATCAAATTCATACGCTCAATTATCAATTGCATTTGCCATCAGAAATAGGAAGATATATGTTTGTCTCTACAATTGATATAAATATAAAACAAATGCGGAACTTTATACTATTAATTTTAATCATTGTTACTATTTCGCCATTTAGCATTACTAAATGTACTGCACAAATAGAAAAATCTATAAAGAATTTTAGCACAAATGACTTTGTTACTACCTGGAAAACAGACAACCCGGGAAGCTCAAATAATACTTCAATAACGATTCCCACTCACGGCTATTATACTTATAATTATGATGTGGATTGGAATAATGACGGAATATTTGACGAATTCGGAATTACGGGAGATGTAACCCATGATTTTGGATCATCGGGTACTTTTACCATCAGAATAAGAGGAGTATTTCCTGCCATATATTTTAATAATTCCGGTGATAAAGACAAAATATTGTCGGTAGATCAATGGGGAAATCAACAATGGAAAACCATGCTAAGAGCTTTTTACGGTTGTTCCAATTTAAGCGGAATGGATAGTAATCCGCCCGATTTGTCAAATGTAACTAACATGGAATCAATGTTTAGGAATGCCGTTTCTTTTAATGCGCCTATCGGAAATTGGAATACATCCAATATAACAAGTTTATATAATACTTTTAACGGAGCAAGTGTCTTTAATCAAGCTATTGGAAATTGGGACACAAGCAATGTTGAAGTTATGAGGGGGGTATTTCGCGGAGCTACTTCCTTTAATCAAAATATAGGACAATGGGATACCGGAAATGTATATAATATGATGGAAATATTTCAAAATGCAACCTCTTTCAATCAAAATATAAATTCATGGAATACTTCCAATGTTACACTCATGCAATATGCATTTGAAAATGCAGAATCTTTTAACCAACCTCTTGACCAATGGGATACCGGAAGTGTTACAAATATGAAATCGATGTTTGCTAACTGCGATGTATTTAACCAAAATATAAATAATTGGAACACCTCAAATGTGACCAATATGCAAGCTATGTTTCTGAGATCCAGAGTCTTTAACCAACCTTTAAACAATTGGGACACAAGCAATGTTACAAGTATGTATATCATGTTCGAAAGTGCCAACCAATTTAATCAACCTTTAAACAATTGGGACACAAGCAATGTAACGAATATGAATGCCATGTTTATGCATGCTACAAATTTTAATCAAAACATTAACAGTTGGAATGTTTCTTCTGTTACCAATATGAGTGCTATGTTTGCTGAAGCCATAAATTTCAACCAACCGCTTAATAATTGGGACACGAGTGCTGTTACTGATATCAGAGTAATATTTTATAAAGCCAGCAACTTTAATCAACCACTCAACAATTGGATTTTATCGGGAGTAACTGATACATCGATGATGTTTCAAGATGCCATATCTTTTAATCAGGATTTGAGTGACTGGGATATGAGTAATGTCAGACAGCTTAACCAAATGCTTAGAGGAGCAACTAGTTTTGACCAAAATTTAAGCAATTGGAATATCGGGAACGTTCAAAACGCCAATCAATTTCTTTTAGGAGCAAGGCTTTCAACAACAAACTACGATGCTTTACTCATTGGTTGGCAAGGGCAACCTCATCAAATTGATGTTGTATTTAGTGGTGGAAATAGTACTTATTGCCAAGGAGAAAATGCCAGAACGGCTTTAATTGCCGACGGTTGGAATATTAGTGACGGTGGATTGGCACCTTCATGCAATGTGCCTGATTGTACACAAATATCTAATCCCGCAGACGGCGCTACAAATGTATCTGTTTCAACTTCACTGACTTGGAGTGCCGTAAGTGATGCAACAGGCTATTACCTGACTATTGGAACAACTCCGGCGGGTAATGATGTATTAAACAACTACGATGTTGGAAATACAACTTCTTACACTCCTGCTAACAATTGGCTGGAAAACACAACTTATTATGTTACCGTAACAGCTTATAACAGTGTAGGTGCCGCACAAAATTGTAACGAAACAAACTTTACAACTGAAACTTTACCTACTGCACCCCGGTGCACTTCATTAATCAATCCCGCAGACGGCGCTACAAATGTATCTGTTTCAACTTCACTGACTTGGAGTGCCGTAAGTGATGCAACAGGCTATTACCTGACTATTGGAACAACTCCGGCGGGTAATGATGTATTAAATAACTACGATGTTGGAAATACAACTTCTTACACTCCTGCTAACAATTGGCTGGAAAACACAACTTATTATGTTACCGTAACAGCTTATAACAGTGTAGGTGCCGCACAAAATTGTAACGAAACAAACTTTACAACTGAAAACAATAAAGAAATTAGCATAATGAACTTTTTTACACCCAATAATGATGGGCAAAATGACACTTGGCATTTACTCTCCAATAGTGTGATACCTGTTGGAATGATCTATATATTTGACCGATATGGGCGATTAATCCATCAAATGAGAACTTCTGATAGTTGGAATGGATATAGAAACAGCAATTTGATGCCGGCTGATGATTATTGGTTTAAAATTGATTTAAAAAATGATAAAACATTAAAAGGACATTTTAGTTTAATTAGATAAAATTACGATTACAATAATGAAAAAATACATCTTATATATTTTAATTTTAAATAGTATTTATAAAAACTATTCACAACAAAACCTGCCTGTTTACACTGACTACCTCAGTGACAACAACTATTTGGTACATCCTGCGGTGTCTGGCATCTCTACAATAGATAAAATCCGGTTCACAGTCCGCCAACAATGGTCCGGCATAGCAGAATCTCCCAATTTACAAACATTAAGTGGTTTTATTCACCTCAATGATGAAAACAGCTTAGGCATGACCTTATACAATGATCAAAATGGAAATTATTCACGACAATCAATTAAACTGGGGTATACATATAAAGTCAATTTAGGAAAAAATGAACAACAAAAAATGGCTTTTTCCATAGGACTTTCTTATTTATCTAATTTCTTAAACACCGAAAGTTTTAATCTTCCCGACCGTATTATCGGACAGACTGATTTAAAACAGCGGCAATACAATATTGATGTTGGTTTTGCTTTTAGAAGTAAACGATTTTTTAGTTTATACACCATAAAAGATCTGGCACCCGTCAAAAATTTTTTTACCGATAAAACAACCAACATCCGGCATCATTTAGTAAGCATTGGCTATTTTATTAAAGGTGACGAACATAAATTTAAAATTCAAATGTCATTGTTAGGACAATATTTGGAACAAACCGATCAAAATATTTTAGATACCAATATCAAATTCTTTTTTCCTCTTAAGAACAATGAATTTTGGTCCGGTATTTCATACAGACAAGATTTTGGCAATGATAATGATCTTCAAAAAAGTAGTTTTGGCAGTTTTATTTTAGGTTATTCTATCAAACAGTTTATTTTTACTTATAGTTATATGAAACAATTTAATGAAATTACTTTTTCAGCCTACGGCTTTCACCAAATAGGGATTGGATATAATTTTGACTTAAAACGACAACAACATTTTTGGGAATTATAGAAAAATGATTTAATTTTTTTGTGTAAATTAGTATGCAAAAAATTTAGTTTTGTCTTATACTCGATCAACTCAAATAGCATTGGAGAATTTACGAGATACCGGTCATTTAAGCTGGTATGTTATTCCTTTGCTTGCCTTAGTGTTATATGTTTATAGCAGCGAATTTCAAAAGAAAAATTGGGCAATTATCTTGGCTGGTCTTGCTTTTTGGGGAATGGACTGGATTAATGAAATTATCAACGCCGTTATTTTGCATATTAGTCAATATGCTCCTTTATGGATAACCCCTGACAAATCTGCTTATATTATATTGGTAGGCTTAAATATTGAAATTATGTTTATGTTTGCCATCGCCGGCATTGTATGGACTAAATTTTTGGCTGCTGACAAGAACACGAAATATTTGGGTATAAACAATCGTTGGTTTGTGGCAATTTTGGGTTCAATCTTTTCAGTTTTTACAGAAATTCTATTGAATAAAGCCGATTTATTAATTTGGGAATACCCCTTTTGGAATATTCATTGCCCTTGTTTGATTGTCATTTTCGGTTATCTTACATTTTTTATCGTGGCTTTTTGGGTATATGACATGTCTAGTCTAAAAAAACAAATAAAAACTGTATTAAGTATTTATGCTATAGTATTTTTGGGATTGATAATTTTCGGCAGTTTAGGATGGCTTTAATTAATTATAGATCAAATATTTACTCCTTATTTTTTTAAATTTGTTTATCTCCGGCTGCCAAGTATCTTTGATTTCGATTATACTCTTACCGTCTTTAATCATTTGCTTTAAAGCTTTATCTCCGGATAACCGGTCAAAAAACTTATTAAAAAAAATTGCCTTATCCGGATATAGTTTATATGTTTTAACCAACCAATCCAGATAAATTTCGGCAGGTGGCGTTATGTTTCGCAAATCTTTACCGTAACAAACTTCGCCTTGGTGTTTGGGCCATTTGCTTCCCGAATTTGGTTCGGGCGTAAATTGAAAACCGGTATCGGGCAAATACGGACTGCCGTAAACCTGAAAAGGAAAATTTGTTCCCCTGCCTACACTCACATCAGTGCCTTCAAACAAACATAAAGAAGGATACAGACGTATCGCTTGATAATTGGGAAGGTTGGGCGAAGGTTTTACGGGTAATTGGTATATATCGCCGTGTTTATAATTATTAATTTTAATCACGGTTAAATCCGTTTGCACACCGTTTTTAAGCCATTTTTCACCATTAATCATTCGGGCATATTCGCCAATAGTCATAGCATAAACAATAGGCACCGGGTGTAAACCTACAAAAGACCTATTGTCAGGTTGCATAACCGGCCCATCTATATAATCACTATTTGGATTAGGACGGTCTAAAACAAGCAACGGAATAGCATTTTCAGCCGCCGCTTCCATTACATAATGTAAGGTTGAAAGATATGTATAAAAACGCACGCCCACGTCTTGAATATCAAAGACAATTATATCTATATCGTGCAAATCTGCCCGCGTAGGTTTTTTATGCTTGCCATATAAAGAAATAATAGGCAAACCTGTCTTTATATCCTTGGAGTTTGACACATGTTCACCGGCAGAAGCTTGTCCCCTAAAACCGTGTTCGGGCGCAAATACTTTGATAACATTAATACCCGAATGCAACAAAGTATCGACCAGATGCACCCCATTGATTTCAGAAGTTTGATTACCGACAATAGCCACCCGTTTGTTTTTTAATAATGGCAAATACTTGGCGGTTTGATAAGCTCCGGGGTAAATTGTTAGTAATTTTTTTTCAACCTCTTGAGTTAACTGACGGCCTGATTGTGAACTTTTGCACGAAAAAAAACTTAAAAATAGGAGAATCGTGAATAAATATGTATTTTTGGGTTGCATAAACACTATTATTTTGAATATTGATTTTTTTATAGCCAAACGTTTAATCGGTTCGGGCAACTACAAAAGTAAGATTTCTTCTCCGATTATTAAAATTGCCATTATTTCGATAGCCATCGGCATGGTTATCATGCTTATTTCTATGGCGACCGGTTTTGGCTTGCAACATAAAATCAGAGAAAAAATATCGGCTTTTTCAGGTCATATTATTATTAGCAATTATGATACCAATCAATCCGGATTGACTTTAAAACCTATTTCGGTCAAACAAGATTTTTATCCCCGCTTTAAAAATATTAAAGGTATAAAAAATGTGCAAGCCTTTGCAACCATTGGTGGTATCATTCGAACACCGGCTGATTTTGAAGGTGTAATACTTAAAGGTGTAGACAGCTTATATGATTGGTCTTTGTTTAAGCCGTATCTGTTGGAAGGTAAAATTCCCCGTTTCGGACGACAAAAAATCAATGACAGCATCTTGATCTCTAAAACCATAGCCAACCGGTTACATTTAAAGTTGCATCAAAAAATTAATACGTTTTTTTTAAGAAAAGGCTCACAAAAGCCTCAACTCAGAGTTTTTAAAATTGCCGGAATTTATGACTCCGGGTTTGATGATTTTGACAAAGCCTATATTATAGGTGACCTCAAAATGGTGCAAAATCTCTATAAATGGCATGACAGTTTGGTAGGCGGTTTTGAAGTGGTTTTAAACGATTTTGACCAAATTGATACCAAAACAAATGATATTTATGAAAGTATTCCTTCAACCCTAAACACAGAATCTATAAAAGAGAAATACCCGTTGATTTTTAATTGGTTAAACATGTTCGACTTTAACATTCTACTAATATTGGTTATTATTATTTTTATTGCCGGACTCAATATGATTACCACTTTACTGGTTTTAATTTTAGAAAAAAGGCAATTTATAGCCATCATGAAAGTATTGGGCAGTCCTAACAAAAAATTGCAACATATTTTTTTAATACAAGCAGCTTATATTATTAGCACCGGATTACTTATAGGGAATATTATAGGATTGGGATTAATTTATTTGCAAAAATATTTTGGTTTTATTAAGCTGGATCCCGAAACTTATTATGTGCGCACAGCTCCGGTTTTTATCAATTTAAAACACATTTTTCTACTCAATATTGGTGTTTTAACCGCTATCCTGTTGATGTTATTGCTACCGGTTTTATTGGTCAGTAAAATTTCGCCGGTCAAAGTTTTAAAATATGATTGAGTAACACACCAATACTTTTGTCACCTTAATAAGCTAACTTGTGTGTAATCAGGTTTTTATAAAAAGTATTTTTTGCTTTTTAAACAATATTTCCTGTTTAGTATCAGTTATAGTTAAACAAACAAACCTTTAAAATTTATTAAAATGAAAACTTTTCCTTATAAGCAAATTATAAAGTATTTATATTTGCTATTTACCTTAATATCTGTAAGTTCGTTGCAAGCTCAAAACGGATTTGTAGTGGGTCATAATCAAACGGATTTATCATTGATTCCGGATTTATGGATAAATCAAGCCAAAGCAAATCTGCATATTGCTTATAATCATACTTCGCATGGCAGTCAATTGATTACGGGAATGAATGCTTTAAAAAATTATCCTGATTTTGGAGATAAATACAACTGGTCGGATACTTCATCCGGAGATAATCTTTCTTTAAGTTTAGATGATCATGGCATACCCGGCATACCGGATCTGAGTCAAGGAGATACCGATACGGATGGTAATGGTATTGCGCAATGGGCAGAAGACACTTATAATTTTTTAGATAACCCGGACAATTATCATATTAATGTTATTATGTGGTCTTGGTGCAATATCAGTGGTCATGATATTCCCAGATATTTAAACAGTATGTCTTGGTTAATTAATCAATTTGGTGTCAATGGCTCCCACCCGAGAGCTGCTTCACATCCTGTTCAATTTGTTTTTATGACAGCTCATGCCAATGGCGGTGGCGAAGGCGATTCATCCGATTCCAGAAATGAACAAATAAGAAATTATGTCAACACACATGATGCCATATTATTTGATTTCTCTGATATTGAAAATTATGATCCCGATCAAAATTACTATTTGGACAAAAGATTAACCGATGCTTTATTCTATGACAACACGCCACCTTATGATAGCGGCAGCAGAGATGGTAATTGGGCTGTAGAATATATAAATGCCCATAGTAACAGTGAATTGGATAAACTTACCACCGGAAATAATGTTGCTAATTACAACGGTTGTAGTAGTTGCGCACATTCAGACGGCCCAAATAATTTGGCTAGATTAAACTGTGTTCTCAAAGGGAGAGCCGCTTGGTATCTTTTTGCAAGGCTGGCAGGTTGGGACGGATCAACTAACGAGATTTCCACTTTAAACCAATCTAATTCAAACTTTAAAATATATCCCAATCCATTTAAAAAAGAAACTATTATACACTATACATTAGAAAAAGATACTCCGGTGTTTATTGATCTTTATGATGTTTACGGTAAAAAAATTAAGAAACTTGTTAACGGATACCAAACATCCGGCAAACACCAAATATCACTTACCAATGAAGGCTTATCCAAAGGTATTTATTTGGTTAGTTTTAACACACCAAACAGACATGAAATAGCAAAAATCATATTAAAAGGAATATAAGAATCTTTTTAAATCCAACCGTCACGATCGAGGCTACGGTATTGTATGGCTTCGGCAATATGATGACTTTGAATACCGGTTTCATTTTCCAAATCGGCTATGGTGCGAGCTACTTTTAAAATACGATCATAAGCACGCGCCGACAAATTGAGTTTTTCCATCGCATTTTTGAGCAATGCTAAAGAAGCCTCGTCTAACTGACAATATTTTCTGATTTCTTTGGTATTCATCTGCGCATTATAATGAATATGTTCCTTACCGGCAAAACGTTTGGTTTGAATTTTACGGGCGGCAATCACCCGTTCTCTAATAACTTTACTGGGTTCGCCGCGACGTTTGTCCGACAGCTTGTCAAAAGGTACCGGATTAACTTCAACATGTATATCAATCCTGTCGAGTAACGGCCCTGATATTTTGTTTAAATAACGTTGCATTTCGGCCGGCGAAGATGTCATACGACTGTCACCGTCGTTAAAATAGCCCGACGGACTGGGATTCATACTGGCTACCAACATAAAACTGGCAGGATAAGTAACCGAAAAACGGGCGCGTGAAATATTTACTTCACGATCTTCTAAAGGCTGACGCATCACTTCCAAAACGGTGCGTTTAAATTCGGGCAATTCGTCTAAAAACAGCACACCGTTATGCGCCAAAGATATTTCGCCGGGTTGCGGATAACTACCACCACCGACCAAAGCCACATCGGAAATGGTATGGTGCGGACTGCGAAACGGCCGCTGGCTGATGATTCCCGATTCATTCTTTAATTTGCCGGCTACCGAATGTATTTTTGTAGTTTCCAAGGCTTCTTGCAAAGACATAGGTGGCAAAATACCGGAAATACGTTTGGCCAACATGGTCTTGCCACTTCCGGGCGGCCCAATCATAATAATATTATGTCCACCGGCTGCCGCTATTTCCAAACAACGCTTAACGGTCTCTTGTCCTTTGACATCGGCAAAATCAAATTCGGGCCGGTCGAGTTGTTCATAAAACAAACTTTCCAAATCTATACTTTCGGCTGTTAAATCTGCTTTTCCTTCAAAAAAATGAATCACATCCAAAATATTTTCAACACCAAAAACTTTAAGACCGTCCACAATAGCGGCTTCTTTGGCATTTTGTTTTGGTAGAATAATGCCCTCAAAACCCAATTCTTTGGCTTTTAAAGCAATAGGTAAAGTGCCTTTTATAGGTTGCAGGCTGCCATCTAATGACAATTCGCCCATTATCATATACTTTTCCAAATTATCGGTTACTATTTGACCTGTTGCATGTAATATACCAATGGCTATACTTAAATCATAGGCCGATCCTTCTTTGCGCAAATCGGCCGGTGCCATATTGATAATATATTTTTTGCCGGGAATACGGTAGCCGACATTTTGCAAGGCGGCCGTTATACGGTAATTACTTTCGCTGACAGCTTTATCGGGCAAACCTACCAAATGATACCCGATTCCTTTATCTACATTGACTTCAATAGTAACCGGATGGGCATCAATACCATAAATGGCAGCAGCATAAACTTTTGTTAACATAAATATCTTTTTTAAGAATCTACAAGATTTTAGATACTTAACAAATTTAAGACAAAATTTTTATACATGACATAAATTTGTATATTAGAATTCAAAAAAAAATTAAAAATGACTACACTTTTGAAAGATTTACAATGGCGCTATGCCGTCAAAAAATTTGATTCTAATAAAAAATTGACTACAAATCAAATTGACTTGTTAAAAAACACCTTTAATTTAACGCCTACCTCCTACGGTCTGCAACCCATTCGTCTGCTTGTTATCAGCAATGATACCCTCAAACAACAATTACAAGTCTATGCCTATAACCAAATACAAATCAGCACTTGTTCGCATTTATTAGTCTTATGCAGTCAAACCGATTTCGGGGCCAAAGATATCGACCGATTTGTTGCTTTAAATATTGGTGCCATGCCAGATAAAAAAAACTATTATACAACCTACGGAAAAACTTTAAAGAAACGGTTTGCGCAAAAAAGTCAATCTGACATTCAGAGGTGGGCTGACGACCAAAGTTTTATCGCACTGGGTAATTTAATTGATGTCTGTGCCTCAGCCCATATTGACAGTTGCCCGATGACAGGTTTTGATCCGGAAGCTTTTGATACCATATTAGGCTTAAAGGAACTGAAATTAACAGCCGTCAGCTTATTACCGGTCGGTTATAGGGCTCATAACGATTCGCACCAATTTGACCCGAAAATCAGACGCCCGTTAAACGAAATGATTGTTGAAATTACTTAACAAAATTCAAACCGAACTGTATTGCTTGTTTTCTTGATTGTGCAACATCGGACAAGCCAATCAAATTATCAGCCATAACACTCATTTGCAAAGCACCCATATTTAAAACCAAACCGGCACCAACGGCTGAATACGAGAAATTATCAGCAGTTATATTGATTTTAGTATAAAAATATTTTGACCATTTCTTTTCGTAATAAGCACTGGCACCCAAATGAATTTTGACCGGCCGGTATTGTGCAAAACCTGTAAAACCAATGAAATCAGAATATTGTGTAATGGGATTTAAAAAATTCTTACAGTCTTGTTTTTCAATATTTCCCAATCCTGTTTTGACACCGGCATAAACCGTAGTAGGGCGCCATGAAATATAAGCATCATTATTATCTGTTTTCCGGATATTTTTATTAAAGCTGTCTTTAACATCTTTCCAATAATCAATATATGAACTTTCGGGAAATTGCAATTGAGCGCCTTCAAACTGAAAACTCCCTTTAACATACGTATTATTAATATCGGTTGTGTAATAAATAAAGCCTAAATCTAAAATAGCAGCAGAAATAGCGGTGCGGTGATTCATATCATAGGTCACACCCAAATCAAAACCCGGCCCGTAATTGCCACTAAATAATAATTTGCCCAGATAATGTCCCAAACCGGCATCTTCTTGGTAACCGGATGATTGCACTTTGAGATCAATATCTTCCAAATGGTGGATATAAAAGTTGTTTTGTCCTTCGTTGGTATAAAAACGACCGGAATTGTGCATGCTTTGCACATTGGCCAATCCGGAATATAATTTAAACCGGTAACCTATATTTAAAGAAGGATTGGGATTTTTATGCACACCGTAATATATGGTTTGCACCAATTCTGCTTTACCGGCCAAGTATTTGGCTTCAAAAGTCTGATCCATATAAGGAGCATTACCATACAAACCCAAATTTAACAAGTCGGCAGGTGTATAAGTAATATAATCGGTTTCCCAATACAATCCAAAATATTTAAAGCGTTCCAAATCGTCTGTCCGGCCGTATGAAAACAAATCGTGGCGGTAATGTGCCAAAACAAAATCGGTATTGGTTAATCCGGCAACCGTTTGATACACATTGGCATCAAAAGATTGATTTGTACCAAAAAGATCTGCCAAGCTAAATCCGCTACTACCGGCAAAAGCTTGAATGTTGGTCAAAAAAGGTACACCAAGTCTTTTGGAATAGGGGTATTTGGCTCCGGGATTGGTTTGTAAAGCCGTTGCAGATCCAAAGAAATCATAGGCTACCGCATCAAATTGGGCAGTCATTTTTAAGGCTGTCAATAATAAAATAATGGCAAAAACTTTATCTAATTTCATCATACTATTCAATAACTATATGCGTATAAAAAGTGCCTTTGACTTGCACATGCAACGTTTGGTCTTCGACGGGGAGCTGATCCGGTGAAATTTCCACTTGCATCACAATTTTTCTAAAATTGACAAATTCGGGATGATTGATTTTGTCAAAACTAAAAATAGTATCTCCTGCTATGACAGGCTGTACTGTTGTGGCCGGCATAATAAGCAAGGCCGATGAATCAACGGCTTGTTCATGAACATCAATAAAAAACAATTTGGTATCAAAACTGCGTTCAAAGGTATTGTTATAAGCCACAGTAATATCAGCTTTTATAAAACCGTCACGCACTTTGCCGTCTTCAAATATACCGAAATCAACCGTATCACTAATAACCGATCTAAAACTACCGGTACTGTCAATAAGATTGGGCTTTTTTAAATCAAAGTATAAAATATCACCTTCAAACACAGGCATAACGGTTAAATGGTCTGCCTGATCAAAATCCAACGAAGTTGTTGAACATGAATGCAAAATCAACAAACCTAAAAAAAATAAAATAAAACGTTTCATACAATATGATAAGTAGATTGCAAAATTATATATTTTTCACCTTAAATAGGTAACAAAAATAACATATTTATAAAACCGGAATAAATATTATCTTTGCTGCTATGAAAAGAGATGATAATACAACGAAAAAAATAGACGAAAAATTGCAAGGTAAGGCATTGAATTTTAACAAAGCTGCCGGCAATCACAAAAAGGTATTTATAGAAAGCTATGGTTGTCAAATGAATATGAACGATTCGGAAATTGTGGCATCCATACTTTTAAAGCAAGGTTACAATACCACTACTAATATTGATGAAGCGGATTTGATATTACTCAACACCTGCTCTATCCGTGAAAAAGCAGAGACTACCGTACGCAACAGGCTTAAACATTTTAATAAGCTAAAACAACAAAAACCGCAAACTAAAATCGGGTTAATGGGTTGTATGGCCGAACGTATTAAGGAAAAGATTTTTGACGAAGAAAAATTGGTAGATTTGGTAGTCGGCCCCGATGCTTATCGTGATTTTCCTAAATTGATCAATGAATTGGAAGATGGCCGTAAAGCTGTCAATGTATTGTTGAGCAAAGAAGAAACTTATGCCGATATTGAACCCGTGCGGCTTAATTCCAACGGTGTTTCGGCTTTTGTATCCATTACCCGTGGCTGCGACAATATGTGCACATTTTGTGTAGTGCCGTTTACACGTGGCCGGGAACGCAGTCGCGATCCGGAAAGTATTTTAAAAGAAATACAAATATTGCAAGACAATAATTTTAAAGAAGTCACACTTTTAGGACAGAATGTTGACAGCTATCTTTGGTATGGCGGGGGACTTAAAAAAGATTTTGACAAACAACCCGAAGCTATAAAAAAACAAGCTGTAGATTTTGCACAATTATTAGATTTGGTTGCAAAAAAATTCCCCGATATTCGTATTCGTTTTTCAACATCAAACCCTCAAGATTTCAGTTTGGAAGTGATAAAAACCATGGCCAAGCATAACAATATTGCCAAACACATTCACTTACCGGTACAATCGGGTAGTGACCGTATTTTACAATTGATGAATCGGAAACATACTGTAGCCGAATATAAAGAAAAGATAGATGCCATACGCAAATACATACCCGATGTGGCTATTTCGCAAGATATGATTGCCGGTTTTAGCACCGAAACGGAAGATGACCACCAAGCCACACTTGATTTGATGGATTATGTCAAATACGATTTCGGATTTATGTTTGCCTATTCGGTGCGGCCGGGCACTTTGGGAGCCAAAAAATTAGCCGACGATGTGCCACATCATATCAAATTACGCCGTCTGCGCGAAATTATTGACAAACAACAAGCACACAGTTTATATCGTATGCAACAATTTATTGGTAAAGAGGTTGAAGTGTTGATTGAAGGAGATTCCAAAAAATCGGACAAACACTGGATGGGTCGCAATTCACAAAATGCCGTAGTTATTTTTGAAAAAACCGGTATGGAAAAACCCGGCGATTTGGTCAAAGTTAAGGTTAACGACTGCACTTCGGCTACCTTGTTTGGACAAAAGGTATAGTTTTAAAAAACTAAAAATAATGATTCTACCACAAATTTAATGGTAGATGGCTGTTATACCAAAACGACATAAAAAATATTTTGAACCATTCTATATTTGTATTTGGTATTGCTTTTCTTAATTTATCAGGTCACCGGTTCATCTCTCGACGTTTCAAGACGTCATAAATTATCTACTAAATAACATTAGAGTGAAAATAATTAACCGCCTATGATAAACAAAGGCGGTTTTTAATTCTAATATCAAAATAATTTAAAATATTTTGAACTACTCTGTAACTCAATTTGGTATTACATTCCCAATCTTTTTCGTCCTTCTTCACTAATCATAGAAGCATCCCAAGGCGGATCAAAAACCAAATCTACATCCACATTAAAGTCCGGATATTTCTTTTTAATGGTATTAATTACATTGTCGGTAATGGCATCGCCCAGCGGACAAGCCGGCGTAGATAAAGTCATCTCAATACGCACATTATTGTCACCGTCATATAAAATATTGTAAACCAATCCCAAGTTGATAATATCCAACTCTATTTCGGGGTCCATGACGGTTTTTAACAAATCATAAATGTCATTTTCTACTTTTCTTATTTCGGTCAAATCTTTTTTACTCATTTCTATATATTTTTCTTTTTATTTATTTAAAATTTCTTTATCTCTTTTATTGATATATTGGTCTGAATCATGAAAAAACATCTTCCAAACATTGTAATTATACAAAATGCTGACTATCAAAAATAATACCGTGGCTATTTGCATAACCATGGTTTGTTGCAGTATGACTGCAAAAATAGTCAAAATCAAAAAAACCATATATATGTAAAATTGCACACCGGCTACTTTCTCCGAATACAATTCTCTGGGTAGCGGTGTGTGATATTTACCGACCAATTTTTGATATTTTTCCAACCAAATAATAAACGGCAAAGTTTTATAAGTTTGTCCCAAAGCAATGGTGGTAAAAAATCCGAAAATCATACTCAATCCGAATAAAAGCACAATGACTTCGGCATAGGCTTTCAAGCCCGTTTGCGGCAAAAAAATCAAAATTAAACTAATAACAACCGGCGCCAATAAAAATACTAAAGACAACATGGTATATTTCATACCAACATCCAAGGTTTTTTTCATCCGGTGTTTATAAGACTCGTGAATGTATCTGAAATAATATATCACACCGGCTATGACAACAACCCAAAACAAAAATATAATATATTGATTATCAATGAAATATTTGCTCAACACTAAACCTGCCAAACCAAAATTAAGCAAGTAAAAAGAGATTTTTAACAGCTTATCATTTAAACGGTGTGATATCAAAAACATGGGAATCAATGTAGTGCCAACCCCAAAAATCATCATGACAAAAAAACCGACCAAACCCATAATGGCGTGTGTATGTAAATGTGCCAAATGTGATGCCGAATAAAAATTGTATTTAAAATTAAGTGCCGTTAACAAACCTTCGGTTTCGGCCATCAATAACCAAAAAACCGCTGCTAAAATAAATAAGGATTTAAAATTTTTAATCCGTGCATTTTTATAGCTCATCATAATATTAAAGATGAAAAAAAACAATGACAAATACATTGTTGTAGCGGCATAAGGCAAATATACCGTATAATCGCCAATCCAAAAGGTATAGACCAAAAAAACAATACTGGCAGCCGTCAGCCAAAAGGTAAATTTAGCCAAAGGCTCACTATACAAAGCCGTATCAAAAATAACGGGAATCAGTTGGTATAAAGAACCGAAAATCAACATCATAAGCCATCCTAATACAGCTGTATGGGTGATAGCCAAAAGGCGATGATTGTAAGATACCTCAAAAAAGTTTGAAGCCGATAACACCATTAAAATTCCTAAAGCCAAAAAGCCGATGGCTGCAAATAAAAAATGCGGTTTGACGGTATTGATAGCCGGCGCATTGTCGGTATGTAAATTTTTTGCCATAATTATTAGTTTTCAGCGTTTTTATAAATTATTAAATAAGTATAATCGGGATTTATTTCTTTGGTAACATAAGTATAACCCCTTTTGCGTAATTCGGGGATAAGAAATTGCGGAATACGTTTATGATGCACCAATAATGCATGACGGTCTTTTAAGCTTTCTAAGTTTTCCAAAATGGTTTGCATGGGCATCGGCATATCTAAGTGACGCACATCTATTTCTTTAAAACGGCCTTCATACTGCTTTTTGATTTTATCAAATTCCGGTGAACTTTGTAATGTCTCTCGGGTAGTATTAGTATCCTTTGATTCGGTTTTACTTTTATTAGACGAAACATCATGAAAACGGCACGGCACATTTTTTTTACCGAATAAGCGTTGCAACAAACCGGGTTTTTTACAATTCAATTTAAAATAGCTCAAATAATTACCGGCGTCATCTTGGGTCATCCAATGCACAAAATTTTTACCTATTAGATATTCTATCAATGGAATAGGCTCAAAATCATTGATTATCAATAAAATTTGATGTGGTTTTATGGTTTTAGCCACTTTATTGATATAACCGAAAGGGTCTTTACCATCGTTGATAATCGGTCTTACATCAAGGGTAACCACTTCTTTGTCAGAAAAATCCGGTGGCATAATGGCCAGTTTTTTGTCGTCTTTATAATCATCGGGCACATATTCCACGGCAAAACCTATTTTTTCCAAAGCTTTTAAAAAATCGTTGACCGGCACCTTCCCTATTCGCGCCGCATCACTGACAGAAACCCGGGTGGCCAAACTCCGTCTTAATATAGGATTTTGCAGTTTTTTAAAATTGGGATTGATACCGGCAATGACGTCAATAGCTTCCGGTTTTGCCTTTAGTATTTTAGATATTTTGGTGTCTTTGGTCAGCTTCATAAACCTGCTAATTTTGAATGTTCAAAAATAATATAAAATAATTAATTTGGAATGGTTTTAAATAAGTTTTTTGTAGTTAAATTTTTCAATTTATTAAAAAAATGTGGTATTTTTAAATTCACAAACAGAACAAATGAAACGATTACTCGCTAAACTAAGCTTATTAGTGCTTTTTTCGGTTGCTCAAGCGCAACAAAAACCTATTGACAGCTTGGAACAATTGCTGACAAAAAGTCATTCGGACTCAGAAAAAATTGCTTTGAGATTGCAACTCAACGATTATTATCTCAACACGTCTTTGCAAAAGTTAAAAGAAAATAATACAATAATTGTAAATCTGGCTCAAAAACTAAATCAACCGCAAGTAGCCGCTAAAGCTTATAGATATTTGGCAGAAGCCGGTTTGCGCATGCACCAATTTGAACAGGCAAAATCTAATGCCGAAAAAGCACTACATATAGACGACAGCTTAAAAGATTACAGAAATTTAATTTTGGATTACAACCAGCTGGGGCGCGCCTATTATGATTTTGACCGGCCAAAAGAAGCTATTAAAATATATCAAAAAGCAGTCAACTTATACGAACAACATCCCGAAGGAGATAAAATAGGAACAGTGTATGGTAACATTGGTGCAGCTTACAATCGCTTAAACCGTCCACATGAGTCTTTAAAATATTTTTTAAAACAAGCCGAGTTTGCCGAAAAAAATAATAAAATCAGACAAAAAAGTAAGGTTAATTACAATATCGGCTATACTTATATGCAGATGGAACAATTTCCTAAAGCTGAAAAATATTTTCTTAAAGCTTTAGCCGATTCGGCTCAAATAAAGGTTAAAGATTATGTTTATGTCAATTATCATGCTTTGGGAATGTTATATTCCCGTTGGAACAAACCCGAAAAAGCTCTGGAAGCCAATCAAAAAGCATTGGCATATTTTGACCGCACGCAAAACAAAATGTATCAATTTGATTTACATAACAACAATGCTGCTATTTATTTAAAATTGGGTCAAAAACAAAAAGCTTTGGATGAAGCTGTCAAAGCCAAAAAAATTGCCGAACAAATAGGTTTTAAGCTCGGCATAGACGCCGCTAATGCTACTATAGCTGACATTTATGTGCATTTTGGCGAATATCAAAAAGCAATGCCAATACTCAATAAAATGGCTAAAGACTCCACCATTCAACATCATGAAATTAAAGAAGCATTGTATAAAAATCTATATTTGGTCAACAAGTATAAGAAAGATTATAAAACGGCATTACAGTATCATGAAAAATTAAAAAAACTTTCGGATTCTATCTTAAAAGCTCAACGTGACAGCAAGGTGGCTGAAGTGGAAACCCGTTACCAAACAGAAAAAAAGGAACGGGAAAATTTGCAACTTAAAGCCGATAAAGCGCATCAACAACTTCTTTTGGAAAAAGAAAATAAGCGTAACACATATTTAACAGCCGGAATTACCATGGCGCTACTTATTTTAGGTATCATAATTTTTTATTACCGCCGCAGCCAACGCCAAAAAGAATTGATAGAACACCTTCAAAAAGATTTGCACCACCGTATCAAAAACAACTTGGCAATAATAGATGCGCTGATAGAAGACATTAAAGATGAATATGAAGACAATGGCATTCATCAAAAATTAGCCGAATTGCAAAATCGGATTAACAGCATCAACGAAATTCACCGGCAATTGTATCACAACAAAGATATTACACATCTTAATCTTAATAATTATATAGACCGTATTGGTCAATTGGTCAAAAAATCATTTGGTAATCCGGACATTACTATCAACAACTTGATAGACCAAAAGCACAAAATGAATGTCAACACATCTTTTCCTATTGGATTGATTGTCAACGAATTTATAACAAACTCCTTCAAATATGCCTTTGACAAAGGACAAAAGGGCGAGATAAAAATAGATTTGAAACAAGAAGGCAAAAATTATATTTTAAGCCTGTCCGACAATGGCAAAGGCTTGCCTAAAAATTTGGATATTGACAACTTAGACAGCTTTGGATTAAGTATTATGACCTTACTGGCAAAACAACTCAAAGGCACCTTTAGTATTGAAGGTAGTCAAGGTGTGAAAATCATTATCAAATTTCCAAAAAGCTAGAATTTTTGCCTAAAAAATTCATTCATAACAACAGCAGCCGCCACTGAAGCATTTAAGCTCTCGGCCATAGCCGACGAACTCTTGGGAATGGTTATCTGACGGCTTATCAAACTTTCAATTTCGGGACGTATACCATTCCCTTCATTGCCAATCACAACCACCGCTTGCGCCGGGAAAACAGTCTTATAAATATTATCACCTTGTAAAAAAGTGCCGTAAACCGGTTTTGCGGTTTCTTGTAAAAAAACGGCCAAATCGGTATATATCACAGACACATTGGCCAAAGCACCCATGGTAGCTTGCACTACCTTAGGATTGTAACAATCCACCGTATCTTTGGAACAGACGATCTGACGGATACCAAACCAATCTGCCGTGCGAATAATAGTGCCCAAATTGCCCGGATCTTGTAAATTATCAAGTGCCAAAATAAAATCGGCAGAAATAATTTTACCGGCCACAGGTTTCATTTTGAAAACGGCCAATGCGTTATGCGGGTGTTTCAAAAAACTGATTTGACGAAGCTCCCTGTTAGTAATACGCTCAAAATCAGAATACAACTGCTCATCTAAAATTGTTGTAGAATATATGTGAAGCGGTGTAAAACCGGCTTTTAAAAAATCGGAAATACTTTTTAAGCCTTCAACCACAAAAGCCTTGTGCAATTTACGGTATTTTTTTTGCTGTAATTGTTTTATAAATTTTTGATCGGCTTTGGTCATAAGAAAATAATTGTTAAAATATCGTCAAAAAAAATTACTTTTGTAAGATTAGTTGATTTATGAAATTATCTACAAAAATATTATTTATTTTTTTAAGCATCTCTATAAGTTCGTGTAATTTGTATCGTAAAATTCCACCTGATAAATACTTATTGCGAAAAAATGAAATTATTGTTGATAAAAAAAAGGTTACAAAAGAATCTGTCAACAGTTTGGTTATTTTACAACCCAACACCACTTTTTTAGGTTATCCGTATTTGGCCGATCTATATATGTTGGCCGATCAGCATCCTAACAAAACCTTTATCAAATGGATTAAAAACCACCCGAAAAATTACCGGTTTTTAAAAAAATTGATTTCGCGCAAACAAATTTTGCAATTACAATATTATTATCGTGACCTCAACAAAACCATTAAAAAAATAGGTGAAAAACCTGTATTTATTGATACCAGCAAAATTGATTTATCAGCCAGACTTTTAAAGAATTATTATGTCAATCATTCCTATCTTGACGCACAGTCAATTTATAGAATAGACACCACCGGTAAACATAAAGCCAACGTCAAGTATCAAATACACAAAGGGCAACCTTACATCATAAATTCTTACGAGCAACATATCAAATCGCCTTATTTGGTGCAACTCTATCAAAAATATCAAGCCAAAAGTCCCATTAAAACCGGACAAAAATATAACAGGGAAAACTTTATCAAAGAAAAAGAAAACATTAACACACTGTTTAGAAACAAAGGTGTTTATCATTTTCAACCTTCATACATCAATTTTGACTTGGTATTTGACAGCATTCCAAACAAGCGGCTAATAGACGCCTACTTAAACATTCCTGACCGGACTATTACCAAAGCCGATACGGTTTATACCGAACCTTTTTTGCCTTATCATATCAAAGATGTCAATATTTATATTTCCAAAACCAAAGACTTTGACATTCTAAACAAAAAAGACTCGGTCAGTTATGAAGGCATGCACATTTACGGTATTGATGACCGTATACGCTACCGTCCCAAATTACTTACACATTCCATATTTATTAAGCCCGGTCGCTTATACAGTGACCAAGACCGCTTGCGTACGCACCGGCTGATTATGAGTTTACAAAATTTTAAACAGGCTTATATCCAATACGAAGAAAACAAACAAGACACTACCTTGACTGCCAATATTTACTTAATTCCCGAAAAAAGATTCAGTTGGAAAGGTTCGGTAGATTTTACCCATTCCAACATACATGATTTCGGTATTAAAGGCAGTATGTCGTTTGGCGCCAAAAACCTGTTTCGCGGTGCCGAGGTGCTCAGTACTTCGTTATATTTTATGACGGCCTCATCTGCCGGACTAAATCATACCGGAGATTTTTTTGATGTTAGTGAGTTTGGAGCCGACGTCACTTTAAAATTTCCACGTTTGCTCTTGCCTTTCGGTTTTAGCAAATATATTCCCAAATATATGTTGCCCAAAACATATATTACCTTTTTGTCCAATACTCAAAATAATATCGGATTAGATCGTAATAAATACGCCGGTATATTCGGCTTTGAATGGCGCCCCATCAAAGAACGAAAATTTAAAGTAGACTTGCTTAATTTTATGTTTATTACCAACAAAAGAGCCGATAAATATTTTACCATTTATAATTTGGCTTACAATCAGGCCGAAGAAGTCGCCCAAGAACTTGGAGAAAACATAACCCCCGAAACAGCCAGTGTGTATATTAATTCGTTGGTTTCACAAATAAAAGACGGCACATTCTGTCAAAACCATCCCGATGAACTATGCAAAGAAATATTGAGTATCAAAGAACGGGAAGAACGCATCACCCAAAACATCTTTATATTGAGTAACAAATTCGATTTTTATTATGACAGCCGTAAGCATTTGCTCGAACCCGATTTTTATTTGTTTAATGCCACTTTTGAATTGGCAGGTTCTTTGTTGAGTGTTTTTTCAAGAAGTTTGTCATTACCTAAAAACGATTTGGATCAATATACCATTAACAAGGTGCCTTATGCCGAATATTTCAAAACCGACTTGAGTCTGGTTAAACACTGGCAATTGCACAAGCAGCATATTTTGGCTTACAGGGCTTTTATCGGTTACGCGGCACCTTACGGCAATTCTAAAAGTGTGCCGTTTGTGTCAAGTTATTTTGCAGGAGGCTCTAACGATATCCGGGGCTGGCGTGCCTATTCTCTGGGCCCGGGCACTTCGGGAGCACCCAACGAGTTTAACGAAGCCAATTTTAAATTGACCACCAATATTGAATACCGTTTCCCGATAGCCGGATATTTTAAAGGTGCCTTGTTTACCGATGCCGGCAACATTTGGAATATTGATAACGATGCCACCGATGACAAAAGTAAATTTAAAGGCATCAGCTCTTTAAAAGATATTGCTATAGCCAGCGGATTTGGGCTACGAATTGATTTTACCTATTTCATATTCCGCTTTGATTTAGGATATAAAGTTTACGATCCGGCTAAAAACGGCAAAGACCGTTGGATTGACCTTAAAAATACCAAATTGACCGATGGCGTATTAAATATAGGTATCAGTTATCCGTTTTAAACAAAATATTTGTTTGGTATTACACGTTATGGTTGTTCAGCAAACAATAATAAATAAAATTTAACCCTGATGATACAAAAATATATATTCCTATTTACCTTATATTTTCTGTTAAGCTTTTCATCTGCAGCGCAGTTATCCGCTATTTTAAAGTCTCCGCCTTATTACATTAAAACCGTTAAACTGGATAATGGCAAACAACCCAAATCATCCCCTATTATTCAATTGGGGCATCGTCTATACTTTTCTTTTGACGACTTACAGGCCGACGAAAAAGAATACAGCTATAACATCAAGCGCTTTGACGCATATTGGCAACCAAGTATTTTAAACGAATCGGAATTTATCGACGGCTTTGCATCAGATATTATTACCGATATAAATCAATCAAGCGGCACCTTACAATCCTACACCCATTACAGTCTGCAACTGCCCAATGAAAACACCCGCATTTTACTGTCGGGCAATTATTTGCTGGAAATATTAGATGAAGACGGCGAAGTGGTTTTTAACAAGCCTTTTATTTTATATCAAAAAGATATTAATGTAGGTGTGCAAGTCAAATGGCCCAATGAGGTCAGCATCAAAGATCAAAAGCAAATGGTATATTTTTCGCTTTATAAAACCGGATATACCATTCTAAACGAAAGTGAAAATCTGCTGGTCAAAGTATTTCAAAATAACAATTTGAATTACAGCATCAATTTTCATCAACCCACATTTTACAAAGGCGATGAGTGGGTATATCACTATCCACAGCAGGCATTGTTTGACGGCATCAACGAATTTCGCCGGTTTGAATGTAAAGATCTGCGCGGTTTTAATTATGGTATTGCCTACAAGGAACTCACTGACAAACTCTATGATTTTTATACCTACACCGCCACACCGCGCACACATTATTTATACTATAAAGATATTGACGGCTGCTATATTTTAACCTCGGAACAAGCCTTTGACAATGTCAATACCGAGGCCGATTATGTGCAGGTGCATTTTGCCTACAACGGCGATATACCACAAAATAACAAGCTTTATGTCATTGGCCGGTTTAACGATTTTAATCCCCAATCTGCCGATGAATTAAAATTAAATCCTGAAACAGGTTTATACGAAAATACCCAATTGCTCAAACAAGCCTACTACGATTACATGTTTGTAACGAAAAACAGCCAAGGACAAATCAACCGGACAAGTATTGAAGGCGATTTTGCACAAACTGAAAACGATTATACCGTATTGGTTTACTATAAAGCCCCCGGTGCCCGTTATACAAAAATAATCGGTTATGGCACCGCTAATTCCGATAATATCCGTTAACCGGTCTTAAAATTATGCTTAAATTTGTCATAAAATCAATTGCTCATGAAATTATCAGAAAAAGACCGTCAACACATACAACAACACGGTTTAAATACCGGTGAAGTATTACGGCAACTAAATATTTTAAAAACCGGACTGCCTTATACAAAAATATTAGAACCGGCTACTGTAAACAATGGCATTATAAAACTCGATCCCGAACAAGAAAATTATTATGCAAGTGTCTTTGAAAACAAGAAAGCCCTGTATAATTTACAAAAATTTGTTCCGGCATCAGGCGCTGCTACCCGTATGTTTAAAGAATGGACTTTTTTTCACAACAATTACCAAACCGGCCGTGATTATTATGAACGTTTTGTCAAAAAACACCAACTCACAACCTTTGAACCTTATTTAGACGATTTTATCAATAACTTCCCCGGCTTTGCTTTTTATCAAGATGTCATGGACATCATCAAACTGCATGCACCGGATTTTCACCAATTGAACGTAAACGAACAAGCCTGGCAATTAATTCATTTTACCCTGTCTGACGATGGTTTGGGCTATGCCCGTAAGCCTAAAGCCTTTATCAAATTTCATCGCTATAACAAAAACGACATACGCACCGCCTTAGAAGAACATTTGGTGGAAACAACTGCCTATACAGCCAATAAACAAAGTAACGGACAGGTAAGTTTTAGCATATCACCCGTTCATACACAAGAGTTTGAAGCTATAACGGCACAATTAAAAGAAAAATACCCTGTAAGCATTGATTATTCCTATCAAAAACCCGAAACCGATACCATAATGTTGGATTTGCAAACCAATGAACCGGTGAGAGATACCGGCGGCAATTTGGTTTTTCGTCCCGGAGGACACGGCAGTTTGATTAATAATATTCAAGACTTAAACGGTGATATTATTTTTATAAAAAACATTGATAATGTTCAAAAAGGACAAACACAAGAAACAACGGTAAAATATAAAAAAATATTAGCCGGCTACCTAATGGAACTACTGGATAAAACCAAGACATATCTGGCACAATTGCGCGACGAAAAACCCATACATGAAGAATTGAAAAAAATAGAAGATTTTGCCCGAAACACTTTAAACATTCATTTTATTGAAGGCTATGACACCTTAAACAATAGTGGCAAACGCAAATACTTAACCTATAAAATAAACCGTCCCATTCGAGTGGCCGGTATGGTTAAAAACACCGGTGAACCCGGCGGTGGCCCTTTTTGGGCTCACAATAAAAACGGGCTCAAATCATTGCAAATTGTCGAAAAAGCCCAAATTAACACATCTGATCCTCAACAAAAAGCCATTTTGGAACAATCCACCCATTTTAATCCTGTTGATTTGGTTATCAGCATAAAAGATTTTGAGGGCAAAAAATTTAACTTAAAAGAGTTTGTCAATGAACAAGCGGCTTTTATTACCGAAAAATCATACGAAGGCCGTCCTGTCAAAGTATATGAACGTCCGGGCTTATGGAACGGCGCTATGGACGATTGGAATACCATTTTTGTAGAAGTCCCTTTAAAAACTTTCAGCCCTGTTAAAACCGTAACCGATTTGCTCAAACCCGAACACCAATAAGATGCTTGAAAAAGATTTGTTTGGCAAAGCGCTATATGACTATTGGACCAATAACGAGCCCGAAGATTTGATCACTTGGACCCATCTGACCGAACCGGAAGTTTTGCCTGTATCTTATCTGTTTCGCCATTTTGACGAGATGCCTCCATCCGAACAGATAGCCTTGAATATGGCTAAAGGAAATATTTTGGATGTAGGTGCCGGTAGTGGTATTCACAGTTTGTGGTTGCAACAAAACAATAAGCCGGTTACAGCCTTGGAATATTCGCCGGTCAGTAGCCGGCTCATGCGTGAACGTGGTATTAAAAACATAGTTCAAACCGATTTTTTTAACTACCGGCCGTCACAAAAATTTGACACCCTGTTGTTTTTGATGAACGGTGTCGGCATAGTGCAAAAAGCCCGCTATACCGGTAAGTTATTTGCTAAAATAAAAGAACTGCTCACAAAAAACGGTCAAGCCTTGCTGCACTCATCCGATTTAAAATATTTATATGAAAACGGCCCGGGTTACACCATGCCGCAAGAACAATATTATGGCGATGTCCAATTTTATATCCAATACAAAAATGAGATAGAAAGTTTTGATTGGACGTATATTGACGAAAACACCCTGCGGATATATGCCCGCCAATACGGGTTTAAAACCAAAAAACTATACCAAAGCAACGAAGGAGATTTTTTGTTAAAGTTTACCTTAAAATAACCCTATTTATTTTATACGAGTCACAGACAAACCGTCACGCACGGGTAAGATGACACCCTCTGCTCTGATATCATTGGCAATTATTGCATGCTTCCATCCCAACGGGATTGTATGTTTATAGCATTATTTATTGGGCGTATATGTGCGACCCCGAAGGGGTCGAATGTATCTTTTATTTGTTGGTTATAAATATTTGACCCCTTCGGGGTCGTAATCCCGAGAACATTTACAATTGAAAATTAAATAAATTTAATAAGTATTTTGGTGTTACAAGATCTAATTTTTCTTTTTGCTGACTTAAAAATAAACTTATTTCCACCATTTTTTAGGATAGATTGTTAAACCAAATCCTATATAGTCACCTGATTGTGTTTTTATAGTTTTGTGCCAAATTGAACACCTAATATTGAATTGCCTTCATCAAGTAAATCAACCAAACCAAAATTTATTCCTACAAATAATTTCTTTATATGATAATTATAAAATATTCGAGTGGACAACGAGTTTCGAATGCCACTATCATTAAGAACACCAATAAATTTATTATTTTCATCAAAATTGTAGTAATTATGATTATAAAAACTATACCCATAACCAACACCTAAGTATAAATCTTGTTTTGAGTTATTATGAATTAATTTAATGGGATTAATCAGCAGGTATAGTTCAAACAATCCACTTATTTTACCACCTGAATTAAGCTTTTTATCAATTATATAGTTTTCATTATCATAATCATTTCTGTAATATTTTATCCGGCTATACTTCATATTTGTATTAAAAGTAAAAGTGGGTGCAATTTCAATTCCATTATAGACAGGTATTCCATAATCAAATGAAAAATATAATCCGTCAAAAGGATTACCATACCCGGCAAAGCCAATACTTGTTCTAATTTCTTGTGCAAAAATTAGGCTGTTTATGGCTAATGTTAGTAATAAAATAAGTTTTTTCATAATCATAAAGTTTAATTGAAGAAAAACTCCTATTACATGGCCTTATAATAGGAACTTTTCTATATGTTTTAATAATTGGTAATTTATATTTTTACTGCCTGTGTCAATTTATTCACTACCTATAAAAAATAATAAACAAATTTTACTTCCGGTTTTAATGTCAAGTTTCAATTATTAAAATATTAGTCCGTTAAACATAGTTTACCCCCCCAAAAAAAAAATTATACGGCACAAGTAGTTTCTTTTTTTTTAATGTATTTAATAATTTCTATTCATAGGCTGTTTATTTGTCAAATATGTTACAAAAAAAAATGATTT